>OGJS01000322.1_pt1 | contig 36081 bp, 16 predicted proteins | sample 1572241 | NCBI WGS metagenome assembly OGJS01 (sample SAMEA2582145, study PRJEB24529) | metagenome | biome: Human gut stool | place: China | collected 2011 | reverse complement strand
GAAAAATATTTGTCACAACTTTTACAGGAAAATAATTTTTAATGCGTCTGCCCTGTTACAAGGTAATAATAGTCACATAGCAAGGTGACAACTACCTGACTGCATAAACTCTTGCAGTTTACTGCACTCAAAATTCTTATTCTATGCAGTGGAAATCCTTATTGTATACATTGAAAAAAATATCTTGTGGTGAGTTTGATGTAAAAGGTTACATGAAATATAAAAGAGCCATGCCGGAATTCGAGGTCTGTAACAGACTTGCGATTTCACGGCATGGTTGTTTGATAGCATCTCTATTCAGAGTAATCTTCATTACTCTGGTTTGTACAGAGATTAAGATTTACCCCTCAACGATTCTGAAGAACAGGTTCTGATTTGAGAAGTCGGTATTATAATCAATCTTTATTTGAAAATTGGTCGTTGTCGGAACTAACTTTAATTTGAATGTCTGTTCGTCACTATCAATCTCCAAACCGGCAGTAGTCTCATTGCCTTGTGGCTGGAACTTTAATTCACACCTTCTTTTGCCAAAGTATTTCTTTGCATAATCGGTTATCACAAGTTTATTTGTGGCAAAATCATATTTTATTAATACAGGAAGATTCTTTCCGGTAAGATTTTTAGGACCGCCGTAAACATCCCATGAACAACCGTTTACCCAGAAATTGTGATTCTTGAAGTAGTCTCCGAATTTATACACTTTCCCTACTTCCAAATCTGACAATTTCTTCTTTTCCGGGTCGCCCGTTATTTCAGATACTTTGATTTCATAATCTGTACTGATGACTCCCGTTGCGTTTGGCTGTTTGTCAAGCCCCATGTAGATTGTGTTTTCACCCGGCTGGCGAACCGGGTCTTTGATGTACCACTGTTCATTTCCGTTAGAGGTAGTTTCTCCCTTACCGGCATTGAATGTCCAAGAGAGTTTGACACCATTATTGGCTTCTGTCATATCACTCACTTTCTTGTCGTTGAAGTTGAAGTTATACAGAGCCCATACCGGACTTAATGTTAAAGTATAGTTGTCGGCATTCCATTGGAAGTTAGTACCCCATTTTTCTTTTACTTTGTCATTCTGGTCGTCTTTATTCAATGTGATTTTGAAATCAGCGTCAGCAGGCTTGAAATTATACAAGGTAGTGCGCAAATCCAGCTCATTGAAGTGGTAACCCAGTTCTTCATCATACACACCAGGGATTGCCAATTTCTTGCCTAATATACGTATATTCTGATTCGGGTCAGTATCCGGATGGTCAATACCGGCTTTTACATACATTTGAATAGCCAGTTCCTCTTTTGCGGTCGGAGCTTCCACTACATACTTCGTACCTACATTTCCTACATACAATCCCACTTCTTTCTCATTGAGAGTGAAAGGAGCTTTGTCTGTTCCTTCATCATTCATAGCGAACAGGTTAGCGCCTTCTATGCCATCAGCTTGAGGGCCTACCAACAGATAACTGGTCTTTTGGGCGGCATCGTAGTAAAGGCATACTTCACCATTAGCTAACTCAGTGTCTTGTGTAATCGTTGCAAGGTTGGTAGTCATCGGGATAGCTTCCCAATTGCCGCCATTGGCTTGAGTACCCAGTTTCCATGCTTTGGACGCAGTGACACCAAGATTTTCCATTGTTGTTTGGGCATTCTGCACAATGAAGGCTTTTGTACCTTTGTACAGACTTTCAATGTCACTCAACGATACTGTTGTACTTCTCAATTCGATACCGTTCTTAGCGGTCGCTTCATCCTGTGAGTAAATCAATACTTCTTTAGAGAATTCCTCTTCGGCAACGGTATAAGTTATTCTGACTTTACCCGACCTGTTAGCAGCTTTGGCAGTTAATACACCTTTATCAGTAACTTCGAATGTATTGTTCGGGTTTTCTGTCAACTCATAAGTGGTTGCAACTGCGAGTTCACTGAATCCCAGTTCGTCCACAAACTTCACTTCTTCGTTTTCACCGAATCCCCAGCCTATTGTCCTGGTAAGGTCTAGACTTTCGGTGCTGACGAATTTCAAGGATTCCGAGTTCTGATAAACCGTACGTGTCTCACGATAAGCGAACACGCCGTTGTTGGCACTGTAGGAAGTCGGTTTCACCACGAAGTAGTTGGAACTTGTAGTCGTCTTGTCCAATGTGATTTCCAGTACTGCACCGTAGTAAGGAGCCGTCATGTTACTTGGAGTCAACTCTACGCTCAAGATGCCGTTTTCGTCTAACTTCTTAGTTGTATTTACTAACAGTTGGGGCGCTTCCGCACGTGTCAGCTTCAATTCGTGAATATCCGCGCACTGGAAGTCGGCTTCGGACAAATCAATGTCTTTAGGTAGAATCTTGAACTTGGCGGTAGCTGTATGGGCAGTAACCACTTTGCCTTGCGTATTGGTATAGCTGGCTGCTTCCAGGAATTCATCTTCTTCGAACACGAATTGTTTTTGGAAGAGAATGGAACTGATACCGCTGAAACCGCCACCTTGTACGGGAAGAATATAGTTTTCGCCGTATATATAGACGGAAAGTGTTTTATTCTCTTTGTTCTCTGCCAAAATCGGTGTATCCTTGTCTGCGGTGATAGTGGTTTGCACCATTCCTTCCGTTTTCTGGATGTAGATATAACCGTTGCTCTTGTCATAATACAGTTGGTCTTTGTCTGTTCCGGGAATTTCCTGTTCGGTACCGAATGTCAACACTTTATACCAGCCCGCACCTTTGTCTTTGGTATATCTCCATGTGCCTTCTTCCACCTTGAACTGGTAGAAAGGGGTGGCTTTATTGGAAGCCTGTACATACAACTCGTCTCCATTGCTCAATACGATGGTATATTGCGACTGGTCTTCACTGGGATACCAGCTTTGTACGGTCAGGTTAGCATTCAACGCAGCTTCAATCTTTTCTTTGAATCTGTCCATGTCGGACTCAACGGTTGTGATGCGGTTGTTCAGACCTTCGATATCCGAGTCGTAATCCTTACAGGAAACAACTCCTGTTCCTAATGAAAACAACAGTGTTCCATAGAGAAAACTGTTTAATACTCTTTTGTTCATCATAGGTAAATTTTTAGTTTGGTACATATTTTACTATTCTAATTTCTTTATTTCTCTGCGATAATCTCTGCATAGTTCAGGCTGATCTCACCTTCGGTCACTATCAGGTTGAAGTCGGCATATCCACGTGCGTCACGAGAGTAAACGGCTACTTCGGTTTCTTCCCATGCGCCGCCTGTGGCAGGGAGACTTACGCTTTGGGTCATTGTGTCGCCAATTTGGCAACGTACGCTGGCTGCGTTATTGCTGGAGTAGCGGAAGCGGATAGTGGATGTTCCGGTTCGGAAAGGTATTTCTTTCCATCTCAATGTGTTCAAGCTGCCGGAAGTGAGGTTGGCGTGCCAACCACCGTTGTACTTCGTGTCGTTGCAGTATTTCACCACGCCCTGCTCGGGAGCATTGTTCATTTCTGTTTCCATCAACAGCGTTTCTATCTTATTGCCCGAAACCGAACCGTTGAAACAATAGTCGCAGGCTTCCGCTTCCAATTTCTGTCTGGTCGGGAAAGGACGGTTGCTGTACTTGCGAAGCAGGTTGATGCGTTGGTTGGGATAGTCGTAGTAGATTTTATCCGAACTGCGCCACCAGGCTGCGTTTTCGGCAAGGTCGGTAAATCCTTCCAGAAATACGAGATCAGGTTTTTTGGCTAAGAACGATTCCATCATCTTGGTTGCGTAGCGACCGTGGTCGGCATCGATAAACTGCCAGTTCGGACGGGCGAGGTCACCTTGCACGAAGCCCGGGCATCCGCTGCCTACACTGAAACCCTTGAAGTTGTAGGCGGAGATATAGGTGTTGTAGATTAAGTTCTCGTTGTACACTTCTTCTGACATATCCATAGTGGGAACGGCAAACCAGTTGTGAATACCGTCCAGATAGGGGCAGTTCACCAATGAGAAGTCGCGGTCGGTCCATTCGCGCTGGATGATAAGGAATGGGCGCACGCCGAACGTACTGTTGAAATCGTCGCTGATGCACTTCAGGATATAGCTCAACTTGCCGTTGTAAGCATCCGATTTTGTTTCATCAAGCCCGGTCGTACTTTTGTATTTTGCCGGGTCTTTCTTCATCAGCTCGCTAAGGTAACTGTCCTGCAGGAAGCCGTTAGGATTCCAGAACAGGATAACCGGGCGTCCGTCTATCTCGAACCAGTAGTCGCGTGGTACGTTTTCGAACGAGGGTTTCAGGTTGGCATCCCAGATGTAGTAGTACACTTCCTTGCGGAAATCGTTGTCCGCACCTTTCATATCCTCTTTTTCGGGGTCGAGGAACAGTAACGGATAGTGTGAACCTTCTACACGGCTGCCGTTCTTGAACGGCTTGTTGTCATAACCGTAGCCTTTGTGCGCGTTGCGCGCAGCCGACCATGAAGCAGGCGTATCGTCGAAGATGGCGATTTTAAACTCGTGTTCCACACCTTTGCGCTTGATAGCTGCCATCAGGTCATGGAGTTTGTCCGGGCGTCCGTGGTCAATGTCCTTGTTGGCTTCGCCGCGACAGTTCATTGCAACATAATCCTGACCACTGTAAGCGATTTCCTCTACAAAGTTATCCCACCAGTCGGCTTCGGTAATCGGGCCGGGATAAGGTTGGTCGTCCTGTGCTTCCGGGTAAGCAGAAGCAACGTAGCGGCAGAATAATGAACGGTTGTGCATGGTGGAAACGTCGGTGCTGGGCTTGTCCATCTTCTGGCGCAAGTTGCCTTCGAATCCTGCCAGTGTACCTATTTTGTAAGAACGTACGATTTCCTGTTCCGTTCCCTGTCCGCCTTCAGAACCCGGACCGTCCGGACCGTCATTCGGATTGTCGTCCGAGCACGTCCAGCAGAAAGCGCCCAAGCCCAGCAGACAAATGTATTTCCAATATTTATTTTTCATATTCTTTCTATCATTAAAAAGTTAACATTCTTAGTTTTTCTTGAATTGCTGCCGGGTGATGTCCAGGTAAGTCCTGCCATATCCGTTGCCGTATCCTTCTACTGTCGGCTCGATGAAAGAGTCGAAGTTGTACTTGTTGTAGGAGTCGATAAGAATTAACCGGTTACGTCCGGCATTCATCTTGGCTACGTTGCACATGGTACGGTAGGTGGCGGCGTCTTTCTTCACAATCGGAGTGTTACCGATGGAACCGCGACCGTCCTGCACCAGTTTGTTCCATGCCGGACCGACGCAAGGTACGAACTCCATACTGCCGTCACCGAAAGCGGGCAATGCTGTTTCACGGTTGTACTTCCAGTTCTGATCTATCATCTGCGGGTACATATAGGAACGGCTCATCTCTGACTGGTCGTACATATTGCGGCTGGCTACGGCGTCTACGCAACCTTCCATGTAGAAGTATTGGTAACGCATCTGGTTGCACCATACATCAGCACTTTCCACCATGATGTAAATGTCGTAACCGGTAGCTTCTTTCACTGCTTTGCGGATACCATCATACATTGCTTTGGATTCTTGCGCGTAGATTTCGCCTGTCTTGTTCTTGATGTAAACCACCGGGCGCGTGCCACCAAGCTTGTAGTAACGGTCGTCGGAGAAGTAACAGCCTATTTTGCTGAAGAAATTGTTCAGTAGTTGTTGGCGGGTGTAGGTGACACCGTCATATACCTTTCCGGCTGCCGTTTCGATGCAGTTGCTTGAAGAAAGGGTAGGAGGCAGGTCGACAATGTTGTTCCAGTTGACCGAAATTACTATTTTCATTGTTTTCAAGTCTACGAAGTCTACTCCCGGTTGACCGAGGTGTGGCATCGGCAGGCGTTTGCCGCCTCTGCCGGAGCGTCCCAGCATCATTGTGACGAACAGTGAATCTCCCTGATTGATTTCTGTACCGGGACCCTTGCCCAGGTCAGCGCCTACTTCGGGCAGGATTATAAAGTTCGCTCCTGCTTCGATACAGTCGTCTACATGCTGCTGTACCATTGGTATCATGCGATAGCTCTGGCTTCCTGCGTCCGGTTGCAGATAGCCGTCCTTTTGTGATTCGGGCATTACTTGCGGTGTCAGGTTGTTGTAGTTGTTCTTGGTGCTCAGTTCCTTGTCGGTCAGCGTCAGAAGTTCCCAACGGGTGAAATTAGCGTCACCATTCGGTCTGGTGGTAATGTCATTCCCCTTGTAGTAGAAGATGCCCACCTGATAATCTTCGGTGACGGGAATTTCCGGAATCTCGTAGTTCAGGAAGTAGTCATCGACGCTCGGACCTTCTTCCTTGCTGCATGCTGCAAGAAGTAGTAAGGCTGCGGAGCATCCGGTAATGTATTTCATTAGTTTCATAACTGTCTATCTGTTTATTATATTATTTATTATCTTCTATGCGTACCCACTTGATACTTGCCGCCAGACGTTCTTCTCCTTGCAGGGAAGCGTATTCGGGATAGTCTTCGAGTACATTTTCGACAAACTCTTCAATTGTGTCGCCATACCAATGGGCTACCATTTCGTTGTTATACATCAACTGACCACCTTTCCAACGTTCGTACAAGCCTTCTTGGTTGTATGGACCACCGATACCCAACGGAGTGAAGAAATTGTCATTATAGTTGCCGTCGGAACGGGGTACGAGCGAAGTGGATTGCAACATACGGCAGGCTTCACGATAATAGTTCATGTTCCAGTTACGTTCGTCCGTAGGATATTGCAGGCGTTCGGGCACAGGGTCGAACTGGTTGGCACCATAGGTTCCGTAGTTGTTTGGAGTTCCGTTGTAGAAGATAGGCGGATATTGCATCACACGTGTTCTGCGTTCCAGTGTCCATCCGGCGAATCCGTTGAAGTAGTCGGCGATGTAACGTTGCTTCCATACCTGTTCCAGATTGTTCTTGTAACCGCCTTTTCCGTTGATGTCGGCTTTATAGAAGGCACGGTAGTCGCGGCATCCTAGTCCGTTGGTGTTCCATTTGATACCGTTGCGTTCGATATATTCGGATACTCCGCTGGTGACGCCATACTCGTTCATGGAAGCACTGATGCCGTTGTAGTAGTATTGTTCGGCACTCTGCGGTAATGCCACGTTCAATCCCCATTCGTCTTTGCGCAACTGGATTTCGGAGAGCATAAAGTTTACGTCCGCCCATGTCAGCAGTTTCACTGTAGCATCCTGCTTGATGAAGTCACGATGAATCAGGGCGTATGTATACCCCTCGATGCTGACAGAAGCTGTGGAGTAAAGGCTCTGAAGGTTGTTGTTATGTTCATCCTTGCCTACAATCCATCCGGTTGGAGTCTGTTTCAATTCGAAGCGGGGCAGGAACGGTATTCTATAGGACACCTGGATATATTTCTGCTCTGCTACGGACCATAGGGAATCTCTTACTACCGCACGGTAGTCACCATTCTCGTTGATACGTGATGTTTGCGCGTACTTGCTCAGACGAGGATCTTTGTAGGAACGCATATAGCAGAAGAAGTATTCGTTCATTGCCGGGTATGTCAGGCCGCCTATCTCTGTTTCCAGCTTCGTACCCAAGTCGAACTCTTTCAGGATACGGTTGTAATATAAGGATACGTCGGCATTGGGGTCGGTTCCGTAGCGTCCGGCTGCGTTGTCGCTGTTGGAACTGAACAGGTAGTTGCGGTTGTTTTCGTTCAACGCTTTTTCTATCTGCTCGCGTGCCATGGAGATGGCTTCGGGGCTTTTCTTCATGTTCATCATGCGGATAGCCACGTCCAGACGCAGGGTATTGGCAAACTTGCGCCATTTTTCAATGTCGCTGTCACCGCCGGCAGACGGATAGAACGGGTCTTTCACCATTTTCGTTCCGTTCGGGTCGAAAGTTTCCACTGCCTGGTCCAGCCAGCGGAGTATTTGCATATATGCTTCGGCTTCGCTGTTGTAGTAATATACGTTTCCGTAAGTCTCTTTGCAGGCAGAATCCAAAGGGATAGGTCCCCAAGTTCCGGTCAGTACGGAGTAGAGGTAGGCTTTCCAAGTGGTCAGTATCGCCCAGTAGTTGCCGTTGGTATCCCGGTCATATTTTTGTTCCATGATGGCTACGTCGCCCAGGACTTTCTTGTAGAAGTTATAGAATCTGTCGCCTACGTTGTCCGAACTTTGCGGGCTTGTCCAGGAAACTACGTAACGTGCCATGTAGGCGTAGTAGTTATAGTTCATTTCGGATAATACGTCCAGGGATTTGTAGATAGTGCCCGGAAATATCTTCTGAATGTCAATCTCATCCAAATATAGCTTGTTGGGGTTTTGGTTGGTTGCGTCGAAACTATCCACGCAAGATGTCGCCAGTCCCAATAGGGCTGCAGTGCATAGTGTATATAAGTACTTTTTCATCGTCATCGCTGTTAAAAAGTTATTTTAAAATCGAAACCGTAACTGGAAGTTGGCAGGTTGAAGCCTCGTTCCAAACCTTGTTGGATTCCCATGGAAGAAGTGGCTTCCGGGTCAATTCCTTTCGGCGTTTTCTGATGAAGAATAGCTACGTTCCTACCTACGGCGGAAACTCTCATGGATTGTATGAAACCTATCTTTCTCAGCCAGTTCTTGGGAATGTTGTACCCTAAAGAAATTTCTTTCAGTTTCACGTAAGAAGCGTCGTACAAATAAAGTTCGCCGTTTTTACCGCTGTCGTTGGTCCAATAGTCAATCGGCTTAATCCAAGCCTGGCAAGGTTGTCCCGCCAGTCCCGGTACAGAACTGTCATAAACGGCTCCGGGGATATTCATGCCTTTCGGGCGCGAAGCGTCCATGTAGATGTTGTTCTTGCCATTGGGGACGTATTTAGGGTCGAGAATACCGAGATAACCGGTCTGGTCGCCTTCATTCAGAATCAAGTCAGAGAACAGGTGTTCGGTACGTCCGCCCAGTGACATGATGGATTGCGCGTTTCGGGAAGACTGGAAAGCTGTCTCCGACCATACGTGCCCGCCCATACGGATATCTAACATGGCAGAGAATGTCAAATCCTTCCAACGGAGGGAAGTACGGATACTGCCTGTCCATTTCGGTTCTACGCTGGCAAGGAATTTAGCTTCACCTGACAAGGGACGGCCGTTGGCTCCCACCAACACTTGTCCTTCGTCATTGGTCTTCCACGGCTCGCGGCAGTAGAGGCTGACTAGCGGCTCACCTTTCACAATGCGCAGTTCCACGCTGTTTTGTACGGTAGTCAGTGTCATGTAGTCCATACCGTTGGCTAGCGAAACCACTTCCGAGTTGTTTTTAGCCCAGTTGATGTCCACTTTCCATTCCCAGTCTTTATTTCTGAAAGGAACGACACCTAGTGTTACTTCATATCCCCAGTTCTTAACTTCACCGGCATTGAACAAGGCTTCTCCATAGCCGCTTACACCGTTGATGGTGGAAGTCAGAATTTGGTTTTTGGTGTTCTTGTTGTAGTAGGTGAAACTTAAGGAAGCACGGTCTTTCAGGAAACGAAGGTCCAAACCTGTCTCGAAAGATGTAGTGCTTTCCGGTTTCAATGAGTTGGTCTTGCGCTTGTTCTCGCTTTCAAACCATGCCATGTCTCCCAGATAAGAAGTATTGTAACTGAATCCGTTCAACAACTGGTCGAAGCCGGTATCGTTACCTACCTTGGCGTAAGAACCACGAATCTTGGCATAGGATAACCAGTCTTTAGGAATGCTCTTCACTAACTCCGTCAGTACGAAGCTGACACCGTAAGAGGAGTAGAAATAAGAACGGTTGTCGGAAGGCAGGGCAGACGACCAGTCGTTACGTCCGGTTACATCCACGTAGATAAAATCTTTGTAACCTATGCTGGCGGTTCCGTAGACAGCCTGCTTTTTCTTCGCGTTATACTCTGGCCAGGATTTGACGGTAGCACCATTGTTAGTGAGAGAGATAAAGTCGGAAGTAGCCAATGTGCCGATTTCCGAGTTTTGTTTCTTGAACAGGAAGTCCTGCGAGTTGGCACCCACACTGGCGGATATGTTGAAGTCTTTCCAGGTCTTGTTGTAAGAAAGCATGGCTTCGTAAGTATAGTTGCGTGATTTTTCGGTAAACTCCTTGTAGAATCCGTCGGCATCCCCCGGAGTGTACATATTGCGAAATTCGTATCCTTCTTTCATATTTAGGTCGAGGGCGGCTTTCAGACGCAGTTTCAGGTCTTTGGTGATTTTGTAGTTGACTGTTACGTCCGCTAATAACCATTCTTTCTTATCCTGGTTGGAAAGTTCGTTCAGCATCCACACCGGACTCTTGAATTGAAGGGCGGTCGGTTTTCCGTTCTCGTCTTTCCAGGGATACATTTCCTGTATGGAAAGGTCGCGGGGCATATCCATAAGTGTATAGATAGGGTTACGGTCGGAATTGTTACGGTAAGAACGGTTCTTTACATTCTCGTGCGTATAGCGACCGTTCAGGTCGACGTCCAGCGACTTTGTCAGTTTCACGTTGGAACGCACGTTAAAAGCGTTGCGGGTAAGGTTGTTCAATCCTTCCAATACGTCATCGCTCCGCAGGTTGGTGAAGCCGATACGGGTGGAGACATGTTCGGTGGCGCGTTCTATAGAAACACTGTTCGTCCAGGAGTAGGCAGTCTGATACATGGAGGTGGTGTTTGCCGGGGTAGGAACGTAGGATTTGAGTTCTCCGTTGCGTCCTACTACTTGGAAACCTAACATCGGCATACCCCATGAACGGGAATTGTCGTAACCGCCCATCCGTTGGATGCCGTAAGGCATGTTCGGGTCGTAAGGCACTTTGACGTCCCCATTGAACGAGTTGGCTTTGTTGTTTTCAAAACGGTTGATGTGTCCGCCACCATATATATTTTGATAGATGGGATATTGGGAAAATTCGGTGAACTGAACGTTTGTGGAGTAGGTAACTCCCAGTCCGCTTCTTTGACCGGCTTTCTTGGTGGTAATCAGGATGGCGCCGTTGGCTGCGTCCGAACCATAAAGTGCGGAAGCGTTGGCTCCTTTCAGAACAACGATGTTTTCGATGTCATCGGGGTTAATACTGTTAGCCGGGTTACCATAGTCGATTTCACCACCGGTCACATCATTAATAATAGGTACACCGTCGATTACATAAAGTGGCTGATTGTTACCGGAAATGGAGTTGGCACCACGGATACGTACGGTGGCTGAACCGGCGGCACCATTGGAGATCACCTGCAATCCTGCCACTTTACCTGCCAGCATGTTTACGAATCCGGCATCCCGGTTTTCGGTCATGCTTTCCACATCCATTTTCTGGAAGGCGGTAGAAAGAGATTTTTCATCGCGGCGTAAGTCCATCGCTGTTACCACTGTCTGTTCCAGCATCACAGCATCTTCTTCCAAGGTCACGTTTAATACATTCTTTCCTTTTACTACATTGAATGATTTTGTTTTAAAACCAATATAAGAGAATTTCAACACAGCGCCGTTCTCCGGGACTTGAATAGAGTATTTACCATCAAGATCGGTTATCACCCCTTTTGTACCACCCACTATCACTACATTAGCACCGATAATAGGCTCACCTTGTGCATCGGATACTGTTCCTTTCACTGTCCGGTTCTGCGCTTGCATTACCGAAGCACTGAACAGCATTAAAATTAAAATGAGACTTCTTTCATAGTATCTCATGTGCTGAGAAAATCGTTGTTTCATGCTTTTCATGAATTTATTTATGAATAATCACTAAGTTAAAGAATCAGTCGGATGAGAGAACCTGTTTTTATTATAGGTTTCATCATTCGAATTAGATTAAGGCGTTCTTTCTTGCTTCATAATACTGTTATGTTTTTAAGATTAATTTTCAGCAAAAGAACTGTGAACCGATAAAAAAAGCGTGGTGTTTGCGATTAATTGGGGATTAAAAAACAATTAAATGTGAATTAAGTCTTTTTTTTCTTATAATCCTTCACAAACAGATGCTTATCCTTTGTATTAAGTGAAAATAAAGTTATGAGCAAAGAGGAATATTACTCGGTTTATTCAGGTTTGTGGTGTGGAATGTATGAAAAGAAACTCCCCTTTCTCTAAATCTTGATAACTTTATCGGTGGTTCAGGGAAAAGGGAGAGAAAATTTAATTAAAAAAATAGCTTGTCGTCCGGGTTATAAGTCGGCAAATGGGACTTTATAAGTTTCACCCATGGAGTCATGATACTCTTTGCAGAAGCGGTCGTACAGGTTTCGGGCAATACCTTTCTTTCCCTGTGTGACTAGCACGGAACACTTGGCTGCCAATGCTTCTTCATTTAGTGGATCGTGCAGGAACATGATGTCGGCAAGGCGGATAATCATGTCCTGATGGTTCCGGCTGATTTCAATGTCCAGCAAGTTCTTCAGCAAGTCGATGGAATAACTGGAATAGTCGTCCTTAAAGTCGTCCAGCCAATCAAGAATCGTGTTGGGGAGTAAAGGTCCGTATAGCAGTATTTCCAGGATTCGGTTCAACAGTTCTTCACTTTTCTCCTGCTCGAATTGTTTGGTGCAGGTAATCAGGGTGTGATAATCACAGAAAACACCCGTTCCCCATTTTATACGCAGGAAATTGTTTTCTATCATTACTTCCATATCTCCGATGCTTTCCAAGAGTACTCGTAGCTTGCGCAGGTTTACGTTGCGGTTATTACGGGCGGCGGTTTCTTCTTTTTCAGGCCATAATATCTCTGTTGTTTTGGAAGCCAGAATACCTTGCGCATTTTTCTCCGTATAGAGGATCAATAGAATGAGCAGGTGCTTCAAACGGGGAGTAAAGTTGGAAGTGATGTCGTTTCCATCTTTATCGCGTACATTGAAACAGCCCAACAAAGAAATAGATGCACGACTGCGGTCGTAATAGTTGACTGTTTCTGTGAAGATTGTTTCACTCTCTTGCATCCATTCTTTTTTCGGTATGGTTTTAGACTCTGGTACGTCAGATTGGCTCTGGACTTTGCCGGTGGTGGCAACAGTTTTCTCTGTTCCTTTCTTTGTGGCAGGTGCCTTTTTATTTTTGCCGTTGTATTTGAAACGATAAAGTACAAAACCGGCTAAGACGAGTAATAGCAAGATTCCAATGGCATAGAGGTACCATCGGTTGTTGATGCTCTCTCCGGCGGTTGACTGGCGGATATCCACCTCGTTCACGAGGGGCATATTGATGGAGTAGATTGCCAGCTCATGTGTATGGTTGCTTAGTATTTTATCTAATACCAAGAATAATTTTCCATGAGACGGGGAAGTATAGAGGCTGAAATCACTATCCTGATAAGTTGATTCATTATAGATGGGTTTGGATACTTCCGAGTAGACAGAATCTTTCATTGAAATCTTCCATAATACACCTCCTTTATTTGTCGAAACAGCATAGAAAGAACTATCCGAGGGTTCGAAATACATGGTAGAGGCCATGATAGTACCTTCTTCCTGGGGTTGGTTCTTTTGCCAGACTATGCGTGATTGCTTGTTTTTCAGATTGATGGCGCATAATCCCCAATAGTAATGGCTGCTCAATTCCTGCTTGCCATACTTGTTTCCTCTACCACCAAAGATGTATAGTTCATCACCCACTATGGCCATTGCAGCTGAATAGCGGGGGTAAAGGGGACGTTCGTATTCTACTTGTTCTATTTGGTTAGTGCTGTACTTCATCCGGTAGAGATCGTTGCGATATTGGTAGAAACCATAACCACCGAAGAAATAGAAGGAAGAGTCTGCCGGATTGAATGTTCTGGCATGATTGTAGTTGCTGGCTTCTTCCGTGTTACGTATCTCATTACTCCATCTTTCAGTATCAAATGAAAAACGGGACGTGATGCCTTTCTTGGGATAATAAGACACTAATTTATTGCTTAAAGTATCGTATAAGAGATGATTGGGGAATTCTACCGCCGGATAGCCTCCACGTATTGCAATTTCCTTCTGCAAAGTTCCGTTTTCGTCCAATACATCGATTGATTGGGATCTGACTAAATAGAATAAGGCTTCGCGAGCGTTGAAAGCTACGTCCAGTTTTCCCGGGATTTTAGCCTGATGAACAAGTTTCCATTCAATATGATTGTCTATCAGCCATACCGGATGGATGGCACGTGCCACAGCTCCTTCTATTTCATCATAACAAACGGTATCATTGTGCTTCCACAGTTTCCATTCACGTATCTGTTTTCCATCTTGTGTGATGGTTACATTGCGAAGGTCGATGGGAGCTACGTCCGAAAGATATTCTTTCATCTGTCCGAACAAAGCCGTTACGCTTTTCACTCCTTGCAAGGGAGCCATCGCTGATATTTTTTTATTGTCGTAATCTATTTCAATTACATTATCTTTCAAACGCAGGTGCAACGAGACATCCAGCCATTTTTCCCGTTCGATGGGACTGTTTATGTTGATGATGCCCTCATTGAGTACCAATGCCGGAAAATGTCTTTCTTCACCTGCCACAAATGAGAAACGAATAAATTGGTTGGTGTTTGTATGCAGATGGAGAATGGTTCCAAAGTCATGCTCATTGGCGCGTACATACATTTGAAATGAAATGATAAAATCGTTTTTTATAGAGAAAGGTTGGTTATCGTCCAAGTACAAGGTTGTCCTCTCTATGCCCGGTACTGAATGGGATTTAAGAGAAAGTCCATAATCATACAAAGAAGATGCGTCCACTTTGCCTACCATGCAAAGCAGGACGGAGAGCAAGATTTGTAGTTGATATCTCATAGTACTTTATTTATAGTGCAAAAATACAAAAAACTGTATGATATACCCAAAAAACGGAGTTTATTTATAAGGCAATGCTTTGAAACAATTGTTTGCTATTACGTATCATACGTTTAATGAAACATGAAGATGTCCCAAAATAGAATGTAGAAAATGAAAATTCTATTTTGCGACATCTTCATATCAACCGGATAGAGCCTATTTATCGTCTGCAGAAGGAGGAGCGGCATTTGCTCCGCTGCCCCATGTCTTATTCGGTTTGTTGCCCATTGTCAGTACTAATTTGCCTCCATTTTTCAAGTCGTCATGGTGAAACCAGGGTTTCTCCCATTTTTGACCGTTCAGCGTAGCCGATTGGATATATTTATTTTCTTCGGAAACATTCGGAGCCTCGATTTCAAATACGGAACCGTTGCTGAGTGTTATCTCTGCATGGGTGAAAAGTGGACTTCCGATATTGTAGACCGGTGCTCCGGGAGTGACAGGATAAAAGCCCAGTGAGGAGAAGACTACAAATGAGGTCATACCTCCGCCGTCTTCATCCCCCGGCATACCCATGAGGTCGTTGCGGAACCATGTTTTCAGCATTTGACGGATGCGTTTCTGCGTTTTCCAAGGCTGGCCTGCATAGTTGTAGAGATAAGGTACATGCAAGGAGGGTTCGTTTGCCATGGAAAACTGTCCTACGTTACCTGTGTGGTCGGGTAGTTGTGCATAGAATTCATATTTACTACGTCCCAGCGGTTCACTGAAGGTACGGTCGAGATTGGCGATGAACTGCTCTTTTCCTCCCATAAGGTTAATCAGGTCGGCTACATTGTGAGGCACATCCCAGCGATACACCCAGCCATTGTTTTCTCCATAATATTCGCGGGCACCCATGCCACCTGCATAACGGTAGTCGAATGGTGTTATCCAGTTACCTTCCTTATCTTTCGGGTGGAAAAAGCCTGTTTCTTTGTTGAAGAGATTCCGGTAGTTGTAAGAACATTGCAGGTAATGGGCGGCTTCGTCTTTCTTGCCCAATATTTCGGCGATGCGGGAAAGGCACCATTGGTCGTAGCTCGTTCCCAGTGTAACGGCAACAGGTTGGCGCTTCTCGAAAGGATGCACGTTCGGGTCGGTTTCCTTTTCATCCGGGCGAAGAGCAGGGATATATCCATTTTCCCGGTAGAAATTGTCCAGCCAGCCGGCTGCAGCTCCCGACCAGGGAGCGAGCGTTTTCTCTTCAATTCCTTTCCGGCAGGCTTCGTAGGCTTTGGGCGCGTCTATATTCAATCCTTTAGCGAGAGCGTCGGCTATGGTAGCAACGGCATGATTGGAATTCATACGGCGTGAGTCACCTGTCACTTCGGGGAAGGTAGGCATCCACATTGTTCCCATCTGTTCCGCCATCAGCAGAAAGGAAGCAATGATGTCTTCTTCTTTTTTCTGGTCGATCAGCGTGCGCAGCGGGTGTGCAGCGCGGTAGGTGTCCCAAATCCAGTCGTCGTTGTAGAAAGGTGTGCCGTTGTCGTCGTGTACTTCGCCGTCAAAAGCACTGAAGTAACGACCACCGGCTTCACTCATACAAATCGGGCGTTCGAAAGTACGGTAGAAGGAGGAGTATAATACAGTCTTGTCATCTTCGGTTCCTCCTTCTACTTTGATACGTCCCAAGGCTTCGTTCCAGATTTGGCGTCCTGCTTTTGCCAGATTTTTGATGTTGTAGTCTTTCAACTCATTGCGCATATTCTTCTCTGCTTGTTCTTCACTGATGAAAGAAATGCCGTAACGAAGGCTGACTGTTGTTGTGCCATCTGCAAAACGCCATGCCGCACAAGCGTTGATACCTTCTGCGTTGTCTTTGCTGGCTTCGATGACTCCATCTTTCAGGATGCCGGTGCTTACCGGTTTTTCTTGTGGTTCAATATATACATACACATTGGTGTTGGCACTTAACTGCTGGTGTCCGCTGATGAAATTCTCTCCTACATGGATCGAACCATTGCGGGAGTTTACAATGATATAGGCAGGTTTGTCCGCTTCAAATGTGATCCGGTAAAGAGCCGACTGGTGGGAGAGGGCATATTCTGCCTTCATGCTGTTGTCGTTCAGGTCCACTTCATACGAGTAAGGCGTGAGGTGCTCATTATCGTAGTTGTAGGTAATGATCGGCCGCAGTTCTTTCCCCTGATAGGGACTAAGGTTGAACGCGGAACGTTCCCGGTGATTGGTGACAATCAATGGCAGTCCGTTTAGCAATTCGGTGGTATAATCAGCACGTTCCGGATAGACACGAAGCATACTGTTTGGCAATTGAATGGTAGGAAACGTGGGAACCAGCAGATGGCTGATATTCCCTATGTATGGATTGACATAATCGACCGGTGTCCGGTTGGCGGTCTGTGATTGCCCTCCATTGCATCCGCTTAACATTGCAGCCATTGTTATAGCAACGCAGAAATGTAAGATTTTCATGGTAGTTTTTATATTTAATCGTTTTTATTATTCATTTATTTGGCTTCCGGATTGGTAAAGGCAGCTTTCAACGTTGGGAGAAAATCCTTTTTGTTGTCACATTGAAAGAAGCCGCTAAAGTCATTCCGGTCTCCGTCTCCTATGGTGATAACCAGTTTGTTCCAGCCTTGCAACAGAGGGAGCTCTTTATAGATAACCTCGTTACGTCCATCGTGCGACAGACTTGCATAAGGTTTGTCATTGATGGACAACTCGCGGGTTTTGGCTTTTAACATCAAGGAGAGTTTCGGCATATTGGGTTCTATCAATAAGTCGTCCAAAGGACGTGGGCTAAATACGTAGAATTCCAATGCCCAACCATTATTCTTTTTCACAAACTTTTCTTTGGTTGCTACCGGGAAGTTCATTTGCTCGTCACGCAGGAAGAAAACTTCATTGATGTTGATTTCCGGCTTCTGATAGTTTATACCTGCGTTTTTCAGGATAATGCTCAACGTGTTGTATCCCTTTTCTGAATTGGCGAATTCTGTCAATGTATTCAAATAGACAGTGGAAGAGCCATGCTGATATTTAACAAATACCGGAGTGGCAGACGTACATTCGTATTCACTGCGGATTGTACCGGCTGTTTTGATCTCTTCCGGACGTTTGTTCCATTTGCGCCAGTCGGTCTTGCAGGCATTCAATAAAACTTCACCTTCTTCTACAAATGCGCCTTTTAACGAATAATTGGAGGCATCCGCTTTTTGAAGTTCACAGAAATAGAAGTCGGAATTGTTGAGTCCATGCATCCATGCTTTCTGTACAGGCAGGAAAGAAGAACGTTTCAGCGGATCTAGTGCAACGGGAAGAGGTAGGATTTCATTGTATTTCTCTACGGTTTCCGGTGTTATTCCCCATATCCATAAGTCTGCGCCTTTGGCTAGTTGTTTCTGAATTTCTTTTTGAGTAGCGGCGTTTAAAGCCTCGCTGCCATCCACGATGTAAAGCAGTGAGGAAGGGATGGTTGTTTTGGAAGCGAAGATTACTCCCTGCGCATCCATCAATTGTTTTACTTTGCTGTCCGGATTACCGATAAATACTACTTCTTTATAGTTCTTAGCCGTATTGGTAGCTTTGTGAGCCTGATACTGCTCTTTGTCGATTGTTGCATAAGGAGACCATGCCGGTTCGCCCGGAGCGTTGGCTGCACGTAAGGCACTGTACATTGGCCATTCCTGATAGAGTGGTAAAGTCGGGTCATAACCCGGATTGAACGTCGTGCAATAAGGTCCTACGCGTTCCGGTTGGACGCCCGGAACACCTTCTTTGTATTCGCTGAAGAATACGCCGTCTTCGCTGACACTGGGTGCTTTACTTTTATCTTTTTTGCCGAGTGGGAGTGGTTTCAGTGCATACCATGCCATGTTGAAAACAGTGCTGTATGAAGCACCCATCCGGCGTTGGTTAGCTATCAGGTTGTAACATTCGTTGGCTAGTCCTTCCATACGCCCTTCTTGTGATTCATAGGCACGTTCCCCGTTGTATTTGGAAACCTGTTCCGGTGTGCCATAATATGCCATACTGTGTTCACCGATTCCCCAAGGTTTTCCGATTTCGGTCCAGCGCTTCATGGAGTTGATGTCTCCGTAGTGTCCTACGGTTACAGGTAATATGCCATCACCGTCGTCTTCACCGTCTGCTGAAATCCATGGGCGGGTAGGGTCGTACTGATGTACAATGTCGCGCCATTCTTCCCATGCTTTCTTTTGAACAGGCATCAGTTCGGGACGATTATATACATGAAGGATAACAGGCTTGTTTTCATTACTGACACTCCAGCCGAAAACAGATGCATGATTTCTGTCGCGCAGGACAAAACGTTTCAAATGTGCTTTCGATGCTTCCCAAAAGAGATCGGAGTCCAGTTTCGGTCCGCCATCACTGGCCCAGTTGGCCGTTTCATTCAATACGCAGATACCCATTTCATCTGCCATATCTATATAAAAGCGGGGATAAACCTGTGCATGCGGGCGGACTGCATTTCCGTTCATACCTTTAATGGCAGTGAACCAAGCCCATGCGTAGCGACGTGTCATTTGTGGAATACCCATGAAATGCCAGGAGTCTCCATGTAAAGCATAAGGTTTACCGTTCAGATATTGTGTGGTTCCTTGCAATGTCCATTCACGCCAGCCGAAACGTTCGTATTTTGTATCGATGGTTTGCTTTTTATCTTTTATGGAAAGTAACAGGGCATACAGATTCGGTTGTTCGGGAGTCCAGTATTCCAGTATGTTTTCATTGACAGGGACTTGTAAGGTTACTTTTTGTGATGCATTAGGCGCAACTGTAACTTTGAACGGTGCTACCTGTAATGCTTCCGTACCCAGTGTCCATGCAGGAACGGGAGCAGAGTTTATGTCTGTTCCGGCACAATTTATCCATTCTCTGACATTACCTTGCAGTTGTATATCAGCTTTCCGGTCGGTTTTATTTTGTAGGGTCACCTCTATTTCCAATGTGTTTTTGGCAACCAATGGTTTTATATATACATCTTCTATATGAACTTTGGGTAAGGCCAGCAAATATACATCCTGCCAGATACCGTTGATATGATATCCCCACATAGAACCTCCCGGCACAATGCGGCGACCGATAGTCGAATTATCTTCGAATAAGGACTGGCTACGTACGCCTACCAGAATTTCTACTGTTTCACCGGGAGTCACTTTGTCCGTGATGTCGAAGCTAAACGGCAGAAACAAATCGAAATTTTCACCTACTTTTTCTTGATTGATATAGATTTCGGAATATCCGGCCACTGCTTCAAAGTAAAGTTTGATTTGCTGACCTGTCCAGTTGGCGGGAATCGTAATGTTCTTTTTCATCCATGCCATTTTTACTTGTTCCCACTCTTTAGGATAAGAAGGATAGTTGCGATGGTCGGGACCTTCCAGATCGCGATAGCCGAAAGAATTGATATTCCACGGAGAAGGTATTTTTATACGTGTCTTGCTCCAACCGTTGCCATCTTTCGGAAGGGACAGTTGGGGAGCTACTCCTTTTCCTTGTTTGTACTCTTTCGGTAAAGAGACGGGTTGAAAATCCCAATAACCATTCAGGCAAATCTCTTGACGATGCTCTTTTTCGGTTTTATTGACCAAGCCTTCACTGGGAGCAAAAGAGTAGGGATAAAATAACTTTTGATCGTTAGTCGCTGTTTGTGCATTTGTCTGTATGGGCTGTAAGGTAAAACCTGTCAGCAAACTGCACAATAGGATTAGATTCTTCTTCATATTTGTATATTAATAGTTTTTCGGATATTATTAGTTAGCGGCAAAGTAAAGGGAAAAGCATTAAAAAGGAGGAATGAAAGGGCTTAATCTGGGATTAAAAAGTGATTAATTGTATAAAACATCTGTTTTTCTTCTAAATAAAGGGTAAAATGTTCCTTGGCAAGCATCTTTGCGGAACTAAAAAAACTGATGGAGAAAATGATTTTATTCGGTGTCCGGTTTACTGTTTTTGGGGTGATTGATAAGAAAAATTGCTTGTTAAGTGATTTAATTGTTTTTTAATTCTTGGTTAATCCGGTTTTAATAACGGAGGTAAGCGCCTCATGCTATCTTTACATTCACAAATCTAACGAGTTCAATTTAATTAAAAAGAAAAACTATGGGACACAATTTGTTATTTGCTTTGAGGTATTTTCTTCCACTATTTTTGGGAGGAATGATTGCTTTAAATTCTTGTAAGGAGGAACGTGCGTCAATCAATGATGATCCGGGGCAGGGGGACGATGGCGGCGATGAATATGAGTATGTTGATGACCGCTATGACAATGGGATCAGTTGCGAGGAATATCTGACCAATTATCGGGGAATTCCGTTTAAAAAAGATTCGGAAGGAAATAGTTTGTCTGTGATATCGGGAGTGTCTTCAGTGATAGAAGCAGAAGATTTTGATGATGGTGGGCAGGATATTTCTTTCTCTTTTAAAAACAGTACGGCAGGAAATTATAAGGATTACCGTACAGAGAAAGGAGTGGCTATCAGTAAAAGCGGAGAAGTTATAAATATAGGTAATGTCAATAACGGTGATTGGCTTTGTTATACACTACAGGTCAATCAGGCAGGAGCCTATTCCATTGATACTTATTGTGTGTCGGGTGGGGGAAAGACCAGCTTTTATTTTGAGGTGGACGGAAAGTCTGCCGGTCAGATCGTAGAATCGCCGGAGGATGAATGGAGTGTCTACTCACATTCGGTGAAGGTAACCAATGTACAACTAAGTGAGGGCAGGCATGTATTGAGATGGTGCACTACGGGGAGTATGAATCTGGATAAGTTTGTGTTTACGCGTACCGGAGAATATACCGGGGATAAAGTAGACGGTTCTCAATTTGAGTATCCAAGATACGGTTATTATGAGCATAATCCGTTGTTTGTTGATTTCTCTTCGCAGATGTATCAGAATTCATTTACGGGAACGCTTTATACAGCCGATCCTTCAGCACATGTATGGGCAGACGGTCGTCTTTATGTTTATGCTTCACATGATATGGAACCGACACAAGGATGTGACCGCATGGACAGATACCATGTTTTTTCCACTACGGATATGAAAAACTGGACGGATCATGGGGAGATCATGAATTCGGCCACAGTAAAAGCACATGTGGGTATGGGAATCGATGGCTTTATGTGGGCTCCTGATTGTGCTTATAATAAAGAAGAACAGTTATATTATTTTTATTTCCCTCATAAGATTGACGCTAATACGTGGCGCATCTTTGTAGCAACCAGTAAGGAGCCTGCGGCAAAGTTCAGGGTGAAAGGAGTGATTGACGGTATTCCTTCTACGATTGACCCTTGTGTATTTGTAGACGATGACGGACAACCTTATATTTATACCAGCGGTGCCGGCAAAGGCTGTTGGGGTGCTAAATTGCGCAAGGATGACTGGACTAAACTGGATGGAGTAATGAGTCCTTTGAGTGGTTTTACTGATTTTCATGAGGCACCTTGGGTACATAAGTACAAAGGCAACTATTATTTGAGCCATTCGGATAATCATGCGGGTAGTCAGGGAGGTAACCGGATGCAGTATTCTATGTCGAACAATCCTTTGGGACCATTCACTCCATGCGGCGCATATATGTATCCTCATGGTGAAGAAACGGCTCATGGCTCTATTGTAGAGTATAAAGGTCGGTGGTATTCTTTTTATCATACGGCTAATTATTCGGGAAAAGGAGCTTTGCGTTCGGTTTGTGTCGATCCGATCGAGTATGATCAGAATAATAAATTGAAGATGGTACAAAACTGGGGGAGTCCCCGTAGTGGTCGGGCTGTAGAAGTGAGGATGACGCCATCTGTAGTAATACAGGCTGAAAACTACAATACAGGCGGTGAACATTATGGATACCATAAAAATCCGTTGGAGGGAGGAATGCAACAGGAAACGCAAAACGGAATCACTTATCTTAAAGATATGAAATCGGGAGAGTGGGTGCGTTATTCAATCAACGTCAAAGAGGCTGGACGTTATGGTATTACTTGCAGAATGTTTCAGAAGCGTTCGGGGGGTAAATTCCGTATTGCTGTGAATGGAGTTTATAAGACTGGTGAAATAGTATTAAGCGGTTCTGCCGGAGTATGGAATGAGACTTTAGTGTATCCAATAGAGTTGGAAACAGGCGAACAATATATTGACTTTCGTATAAAGAGTGGGGATATTGATATCGATTGGATTAAGTTTGGGGCAGGACACAGTCAAGTGCCCGGTATCATTCAGGCGGAAGATTTTGATGACGGACAATATAGCTTTAAGAATGCTTCATCCGGCAACTTTAAGTCTTACCGGAGCGATCAGGGAGTAGCGATTAGTGCAAGTAATAATATTGTTCATATAAGTAATACTTCCGGTGGCGATTGGATTCAATATACATTTAATGTTCAGGAGAAGGTTTCTACAGTCAAGGTTCGTGCAGCAGCGGAGAAGGATGGAAAGTTTGCCCTTTCTTTTGATGGAGGAGCACAGTTGAATCCTGTGGCCACAACTACGGGAAATTGGACTACTTACAATGATTTTACAGTATCGAACCTGCAATTATCAGCCGGTACACATACAATGAAGATTCACATACTTAGTCCGATGAATATTGATTGGTTTGAATTTCGGTAGACTATATCAACAATATTCCATATCAGGCTTCTATTAGAATTGAAGATCATTAAAATGAAGGTTTTAAAAGATAATCATAGTTGGCTTACAGATATTTGCTAAATTTGCGAACGACCAGTAACTTTTAGGGCTGATTGAGGAGTTACTGGTCATTTGAGGCCGGATGCAAAGGATATTGGTTTCGAGTAGAGTGATAATAAAAAGAGATTGGAGGACATGAATGAATAGTAATTATCAAGTTGGCGATTTAATTTATGATGCAAATATTTATGATGGGATGAATACCGATCTGGCTGATTTGCATTTTTATAAGCGGTGGCTACCCAAAAGTAAGGATGCCCGAATACTTGAACTTTGCTGTGGAACAGGCAGGCTTACTCTTCCAATTGCAAAGGATGGATATAATATTAGTGGCGTTGATTATACGTCTTCAATGCTCGACCAAGCGAAGATCAAGGCTTTTGAAGCAGGATTAGAAATAAGGTTTATTGAGGCAGATATTAGAACTTTAAATTTGCAGGACAAATACGATCTTGTCTTTATTCCATTTAATTCAATCCATCATTTATATAAGAATGAAGATTTGTTTAGGGCATTTAATGTCGTTAAAAATCATCTCAAAGAAGGAGGTTTATTTCTGTTAGATTGCTTTAATCCGAATATTCAATATATAGTTGAAGGTGAAAAAGAACCGAAGGAAATAGCTGCATATACCACTGACGATGGTAGAGAAGTATTGATAAAGCAGACCATGCGATATGAAAGTAAAACTCAGATAAATCGTATAGAATGGCATTATTTTATCAATGGTGAATTCAATTCTATTCAGAACTTGGATATGAGAATGTTTTTTCCTCAAGAATTAGATTCATATTTGGAATGGAGTGGTTTTCATATTATACATAAGTATGGAGGATTTGAAGAAGAAGTATTTAATGATAATTCGGGAAAACAAGTATTTGTCTGTCAGTACAAGTCCGATTGTCTGTATTGAGGTAGAACATGAATAGATAGATGTATCAAAATTGATACCTCTTGAAACAAAGTTTATAGCCGAAGGTGAAGATATCCCCTATCTTTGCCTTCGTCTATTTTTAGATTAAAGATTGTATAAACTAGGAATACTTTGTTGCCATGAAAACAACCCCCTGGATGAAACTATGTAAAGGTGTAGCACTTGCATTAACAGTCTCTTATGGACTGACTTATTGCCATACGACTAAAAGCAAATTGACCTTGGAACAGCAAGGTGATAGCTTGACTGTCATCCATATCACCAATCCGACTAATTATATATTGCTTCCTATAGAAGAGGAAGCACCGGAAAGTCAGGTTCTCCTCCATACAGGAGAAGCTGCCGATACCGATATGGATATTCGTTTGGCACAGAATCAAGTGGATTATTTTGTTCCCTTTGCTTTGCCTGGCGGAACGAGGAATGTAACCGTACGTGTCCGTAATAAATCAAAAGACGCACTTTGCTGGAAAGAAATCAAATTATCTGATACATTTGATACTACCAATACAGAAAAGTTTCGTCCTGTTTATCATCATACTCCCCTTTATGGCTGGATGAATGATGCTAACGGGTTGGTGTATAAAGATGGAGAATATCATTTGTATTTTCAATATAACCCTTATGGTTCCAAATGGGGAAATATGCATTGGGGACATTCTGTCAGCAAAGACCTGATGCATTGGGAACATCTGGAACCAGCTATTGCCCGTGACACATTGGGACATATCTTTTCGGGTAGCTCGATTGTCGATCAGGAGAATGTAGCCGGTTACGGAGCAGGGAGTATTCTGGCTTTTTATACTTCTGCCAGTGACAAAAACGGGCAGATACAATGTCTTGCTTTTAGCAAGGATAACGGGCGGACATTTACTAAATATGAGAAGAACCCCATTCTGCGTTCTTCTGACGGTTTGAAAGACTTCCGTGATCCGAAAGTTTTCCGGTATGAACCGGAAGATAAATGGGTTATGATTGTTTCTGCCGATAAAGAAATGCGTTTCTATGATTCTAAGAATCTGAAGGACTGGAACTATATGAGTAGCTTCGGAGAAGGATACGGAGTGCAGCCTTGTCAGTTTGAATGTCCGGACATGGTAGAACTTTCGGTAGATGGGGATACGAACCGTAAGAAATGGGCGTTGATAGTAAATGTAAATCCGGGATGTTACTTCGGGGGGAGTGCTACCCAGTACTTCACAGGAGATTTCGATGGAACGAAGTTTATTTGTGACAATCAGCCAAATGTCACGAAATGGTTGGATTGGGGCAAAGATCACTATGCCACCGTTTGTTTCTCGAATACTGGTGATCGTGTGATTGCTGTGCCTTGGATGAGTAACTGGCAATATTGTAATATTGTCCCGACGAAGCAATTCCGCAGTGCCAATGCTTTACCACGTGAGTTAAGCCTTTACACACAAAATAGCGAAGTCTATCTTTCGGCAGCTCCGGTGGCGGAGATAAAAGCTTTGCGAAAAGAAAGTAAAGAGATTCCTACATTTACAGTTGCTAATGATTATCATATCAATTCTTTATTGGCAGATAATGGAGGTGCTTATGAACTGGCATTGGATATTACTGCTGGAGGGGCGGAAATAATGGGATTCAGTCTCTTTAATGATAAAGGTGAAAAGGTGGATATTTATTTCAATCTTCCGGAAAAGAGACTGGTAATGGATCGGACGAAAAGTGGTATTGTAGATTTCGGAAAGAATAGTGTGCCTCATGAGATTGAGGCTCACGACCGTAGAAAGACGACTTCCATCAATTATATGGATGATTTTGCATTAGCTACCTGGGCGCCAATAAGAAAAGAAAAGAAATATGCTTTGGATATTTTTGTCGACAAATGTTCTGTAGAAATATTCCTGAATGGGGGAAAGATAGCAATGACCAATCTCATATTCCCATCGGAACCATACAACCGTATGTGCTTTTATAGTAAAGGAGGTACATTTAATGTCGATTCATTTAATGTATATCGATTAGGTTTATAAGTTAGGTTTTGTAGATTAGAATTAGGTATTGGTAGCTGTCAGATGTGAGATCCGGCAGCTACTTTCATTCATCAATTATTCATCAATTTCGATTATATATCCCCCTTGGAAGATCTCTCCCGGTTGCAGCTGTTGCATCCAGTCTTTATCTTTATATTCACCTGTATAATGTGCGCGGTCGCAACGTCCGTACCAGGGTTCGATGCAGACAAAAGGAGCATTTTTTGCAGGTGGAGACCAAAGACCAACTACCGGAGCATTAAAATGTAAACTTAGATAAGCCTGCTTCTCTTTATTATATAAGGTAACTTTACGAACCTGTTCATTTTCCAGTATCAAAGCATCTTTATCAAAAGTATGTATTATGTCCAGTGGTAACAATCCATCTGTCAGCTCTAAGGAGTATTCTGTAGAAGGATCAGCACATCCTTTTTCTGAAATGAGAATATATTTCAAACCGTCTTTTGGGTCAAATCCGAAGAATCCTCTTTCCAAACAGTTTGCATCAAACTCCGGCCAGTAGAAAGCGGGATGTGCTCCAATTTGAAAATACATTTCTTTATCACCGGTATTTGTCACTTCCCACATAACCTCAATTTGTTTTCCCTGAATACGATAACCTATTTCCAGACAGAATGGAAACGGATATTTCTGCAAAGTCTCTTCATTACTGACAAGACGGTAGCGCACTTCATCCTCTTTTTCAGCAACAAGCGTAAATTCCATGTCACGGGCAAAACCATGTTGAGTAAGCGTGTAAGGAACCCCTTCATTTCGATACTCATTTTCCCATACGCTCCCGACAATTGGGAATAGGACAGGAGAGTGACGTCTCCAAAAAGCAGGATCGGCTTGCCACAGATATTCTTTTCCATTGGCGACGATACTGCAGAGTTCAGCTCCGTGAGGAGATACTTGAATCGTAAGTTGTTTGTTGGAGATTGTTTTCATATCGTTGATTTATTGGATTATTTTAGAGTCAATCTTTAAGTTCATTTTCCGATCCTTCTTTCGATTTGTCTTCAGATTTACCTTTCAGTAGGATACCACTTTGGGCATTAAGAGGAGAGATTACTCTCTTTCCCGTTTTAGCTTCTAGTTCCAGTCGGGCATTACGGGCTACTTCTCCTCCTTGTTGAGCAATATCTATGTGGTCACTGAATGTTTCCGGATCGCTGGTTTCAGATATTTCTTTAGTAGAAAGTTCGGCAAGCATATTTAATACCAATTCTTTATTGGTCATGTTATCCCGTAGGTTTTCTTTTTTCAATCCTTTAAATTGTTTGTACTCTTTAGATGTCATATCTGACCATGTCTGATAAATAATATCTGTGAGTGTAGCGAATTGAACGCCTTCCTGCAATCCATGTTTCTTCCACTCGTCAGTCAAGTCTTTACGGATTTCTATTGATTTCAGACGTTGGTTAATCCAACTATCAGAGTATCCCATACGTTTATAATCCATTAAAGCTTGGTCAATTGATAATTCGGGGTCTTGTATTTGGTTGAGCCGTTCGCTGGCTACCTTAGCCATCCATAGTTTGAAAGGCTCCGCCTTAGGGGAAGGAATAGATTGGATAAGGCGGAGAAGCTGTTCGGTATCGGCAACATCGGTAAGGCGCATTTTACCATCCGCTGCCTGCATTTTCAAACCGTTACAATTTGTAACGGTTTCGTTTCCTTCCGATAGTAGTCTCTTTTTTAACACACGCCAATAAGTTTGAGGGTTACTGCTGTCTGTCAAGACAGCCACCACATCTACTATTGAAAAATACCACTTCTCTTGTTCATCATCCCATACCGTACGTACTCTTCTTTCTTCAAAGAGTTTTAAAGCTTGTTGCTTAGTCATGAATCTTATTTTTAGAGTTTATCATTTAATGAAGAGTCGTTCTTTCTTTGGGCTCATATCACTATACAAAGGTAGCGTTTTCTGCGATTATAAAAGAATATGAATCCAAGAATTCCCGTAATGAAAGAAAACATGTATAAAACCCTATAAAATAGCGTTCTATGCAACAAATGTTATAGCCTTTGAAACATTTTTTTCAGTCGTTTGATATAAATCAACCGTAATTTGCATTATCGATATAGATAAAATTCGTACTTTTAATTTAATAACATCAAACTAATGCATCGTATTATGAAGAACAAAAAACTTCTTTGCAGCGTTTGTTTCCTGTTTACTTTCATGTCAGTCCTTTGGGGGCAAAGCATTACGGTGAAAGGAAACGTTACTTCTAAAACGGACGGACAGCCGGTCATCGGCGCCTCTGTTGTTGAAGCTACAGCTACTGCTAATGGAACAATTACTGATTTAGATGGTAATTTCACCCTTTCGGTTCCGGTTAACTCTACTTTAAAGATTACGTATATTGGTTATAAACCGGTGACCGTAAAATCGGCTGCTATCATTAATGTATTATTGGAAGAAGACACTCAAATGGTAGATGAAGTGGTTGTAACAGGTTATACCACTCAACGTAAAGCCGACCTGACCGGTGCTGTTTCCGTAGTGAAAGTAGACGAAATCCAGAAGCAAGGGGAGAACAACCCGGTGAAAGCACTTCAAGGCCGCGTGCCCGGTATGAATATTACAGCGGATGGAAATCCGAGCGGATCGGCTACCGTACGTATTCGCGGTATCGGTACGTTGAACAACAACGACCCTCTTTATATTATTGATGGAGTTCCTACCAAAGCCGGTATGCACGAATTGAACGGAAACGACATTGAATCCATTCAAGTACTGAAAGATGCTGCTTCAGCATCCATCTACGGTTCGCGTGCTGCAAATGGAGTTATCGTCATTACTACCAAACAAGGAAAGAAAGGCCAGATTAAAATCAATTTTGATGCTTCGGTTTCAGCTTCCATGTATCAAAGTAAGATGGACGTGTTGAATACGGAACAGTACGGACGTGCCATGTGGCAAGCCTATGTAAACGATGGTGAGAACCCGAATGGCAATGCCTTGGGATATAACTACAATTGGGGTTACGATGCCAACGGAAATCCGGTACTATATGGTATGAGTCTTTCCAAATACCTGGATTCGAAGAATACAATGCCTGTGGCAGATACCGACTGGTTTGATGAAATTACCCGTACAGGTGTCATCCAGCAATACAATCTTTCTGTCAGCAACGGTTCGGAGAAAGGTTCTTCCTTCTTCTCTCTGGGATATTACAAAAACCTGGGTGTAATCAAAGATACAGACTTCGACCGTTTCTCCGCCCGTATGAACAGCGATTATAAATTAATTGATGATATATTGACTATCGGCCAGCATTTCACCTTAAACCGTACTTCGGAAGTACAAGCTCCCGGCGGAATTATTGAAACTGCTTTGGACATTCCTTCCGCTATCCCCGTTTATGCTTCGGATGGTTCATGGGGAGGACCGGTAGGCGGATGGCCGGACCGTCGTAATCCTCGCGCCGTACTCGAATACAACAAAGACAACCGATACACTTACTGGCGTATGTTCGGTGATGCTTATGTGAATCTAAGCCTCTTCAAAGGATTCAATGTTCGTTCTACTTTTGGTCTGGACTACGCAAATAAGCAAGCCCGTTACTTCACCTATCCTTATCAGGAAGGAACACAGACCAACAACGGCAAGAGTGCAGTGGAAGCCAAACAGGAACACTGGACCAAATGGATGTGGAATGCCATTGCCACTTACCAGTTGGAAATAGGCAAACATCGTGGAGACGTTATGGCAGGTATGGAGCTGAACCGGGAAGACGACAGTCATTTCTCCGGCTATAAAGAAGATTTCTCTATCCTTACTCCCGACTATATGTGGCCCGATGCAGGTAGCGGCACAGCACAGGCTTACGGTGCCGGGGAGGGTTACTCGCTTGTCTCTTTCTTCGGTAAAATGAACTATTCTTACGCTGACAAATATCTGCTTTCATTGACGCTCCGTCGTGACGGTTCTTCCCGCTTCGGTAAAAACCATCGTTATGCCACTTTCCCTTCCGTTTCTTTGGGATGGCGCATCACACAGGAGAGCTTTATGAAGGAACTGACTTGGTTGGACGATCTGAAACTGCGTGCTTCATGGGGACAGACCGGTAATCAGGAAATCTCCAACCTTGCCCGTTACACTATCTACGCTCCTAATTATGGAACAACAGATTCATTTGGCGGTCAAAGCTACGGTACGGCATACGATATTACAGGTTCTAACGGAGGTGGTACTCTGCCTTCCGGATTCAAACGTAACCAGATTGGTAATGACAATATCAAGTGGGAGACAACCACACAGACGAACGTCGGCATCGACTTCAGTCTGTTCAAGCAATCCTTGTACGGCTCATTGGAATACTATTACAAGAAAACAACCGATATCCTGACTGAAATGGCAGGTGTGGGAGTATTGGGAGAAGGTGGCAATCGTTGGATTAATTCGGGTGCAATGAAAAACCAGGGTTTTGAATTCAACTTGGGCTACCGCAATAAGACTGCCTTCGGACTGACTTACGACCTGAACGGAAACATCTCCACTTACCGGAATGAAATTCTTGAATTACCGGAAACAGTGGCTGCTAATGGAAAGTTTGGTGGTAATGGAGTAAAGAGTGTAGTCGGTCATACATACAACTCACAAGTGGGCTACATTGCCGACGGTATCTTCAAATCACAAGAGGAAGTTGATAATCACGCTACCCAGGAAGGTGCAGCCGTTGGCCGTATCCGCTACCGCGACATCGACCATAACGGTGTGATTGATGAAAAAGACCAGGAATGGATTTACGATCCGACTCCTGCTTTCAGCTACGGATTGAATATCTACCTGGAATATAAGAACTTCGACCTGACTATGTTCTGGCAAGGTGTTCAAGGAGTAGATATCATCAGTGACGTGAAGAAGAAGAGTGACTTCTGGAGTGCATCCAACGTCGGCTTCCTGAACAAGGGAACCCGCCTGCTCAATGCCTGGTCGCCTACTAATCCGAACTCTACGATTCCGGCATTGACCCGCAGCGATACAAACAATGAACAGCGTGTTTCCACTTACTTTGTTGAAAACGGTTCCTTCCTGAAACTGCGTAATATCCAATTAGGCTATACAGTTCCGGCAGTAATCTCCAAGAAGTTGAGAATGGAACGTTTACGTTTCTATTGCAGCGCACAAAATCTGCTGACGACAAGAGTAAAGACTTTACGGGAGAAGACCCCGAAAACCCGAACTTCTCTTATCCGATCCCTGTGAATATCACCTTCGGACTTAACATCGGATTTTAATTCACTTCATTTATAAAACGAACTATCATGAAAAAGATACTATACATAGCAACCATCGGATTAACCTTGCTGACAAGCAGTTGCAACGATTTTTTGGATCGTCAGGTTCCGCAGGGTATTGTGACCGGTGATCAGATCGCTTCTCCCGAATACGTGGACAACCTCGTAATTTCAGCCTACGCCATTTGGGCAACAGGTGACGACATCAACTCTTCCTTCTCGCTTTGGAATTATGACGTACGTTCCGACGATTGTTATAAGGGCGGTTCCGGTACGGAAGACGGTGGTGTGTTCAACGCACTGGAGATTTCTAAAGGTATCAACACTACCGACTGGAACATCAACGATATATGGAAAAGACTGTATCAATGCATCACCCGTGCCAACACAGCCCTGCAGTCACTCGACCTGATGGATGAAAAGACTTATCCGCTGAAGGACCAGCGCATTGCTGAAATGAGATTCCTGCGCGGACACGCCCACTTCATGCTGAAGGAACTGTTTAAGAAGATCGTCATAGTGAACGATGAAAACATGGACCCGGATGCTTACAACGAGCTTTCGAATACTACCTATACCAATAACGAACAATGGCAAAAGATAGCAGACGACTTCCAGTTTGCCTACGACAATCTGCCGGAAGTGCAGATAGAAAAAGGACGTCCCACACAAGCTGCCGCTGCCGCTTACCTGGCAAAGACTTACCTGTTTAAAGCCTACCGTCAGGATGGAGTGAACAACAACATTACCGGTATCGACGAAGAAGACCTGAAGCAGGTAGTGAAATATACCGATCCTCTCATCATGGCTAAAGCTGGTTACGGATTGGAAAATGATTATAGCATGAACTTCCTGCCTCAATACGAAAATGGCGCGGAGTCTGTATGGGCGATTCAATATTCTATCAACGACGGAACATACAATGGTAACCTGAACTGGGGAATGGGACTGACAACTCCGCAGATACTAGGCTGCTGTGATTTCCACAAACCGAGCCAGAATCTGGTAAATGCATTCAAAACAGATGCCAACGGACACCCGCTGCTGGATTCCTTTAACAACACCGATTACAATTCGCAATCCGATTATGCTGACCCACGCCTCTTCCTGACGGTAGGTATGCCGGGATTCCCTTATGAATTCAATAAGAACTACATGATGGACCAGTCGACTACCTGGAGCCGCAGCAACGGACTTTACGGATATTACGTGACCTTGAAGCAGAATGTGGATCCGGATGGCGATTACCTGATAAAGGGTGCCTGGTGGGGTTCTCCGATGAACCGCATCGTACTGCGCTACTCGGATGTATTGTTGATGCGTGCCGAAGCACTGATCCAACTGAACGACGGACGTATAGCTGAAGCTATCAGCCTGATTAACGAAGTACGTAACCGTGCTAAACAAAGTACAGCCATGATTGCCGACTACGAAATGGAATATGGCGTACGTTTCAACATTCAGCCTTATACGGGAAGCTACTCACAGGCAGATGCCTTGAAATTGTTGAAGTTTGAACGTCGTGTAGAGCTGGCTCTGGAATCAGAACGCTTCTTTGACCTGGTAAGATGGGGCGAGGCTGCCGAAGTACTGAATAAGTTCTATGCTGAGGAAGCTGCCGACTGCACCATCTACACGAATGCCTCGTTCACTAAGAATAAAAATGAATATCTGCCTATCCCGTTTGCACAGATGAGTGCCAGCAACGGAAACTATACGCAGAATTGTGGTAACTGGTAACCTTATAAAAAAGAAGAACATTATGAAATAAATACTGAATAAACTAAATCTGCTTGTACTGGGAACTGTCCTGTTGTTAACATTCCCGGGATGTAGCGATGATAATACTTCCGACCTGAAACTGGACGGAGACACATGGCTCACCGCCCTTGAACTGAATGATACCTATACGGGGGTGATAGACCGGACCAATAAGACCGTAACTGTGGCAGTGCCCGAAGTATACGACACTGACGCAATGAAAGTTACCGGTATCGAAGTATCCGAAGGTGCCGAGGCCTCTGTTAAGGCAGGCGATGTGCTGAACTTCTCATTCCCCCAAGTGATAAAAGTGACTAACGGAAACGTATTCCTGGACTACACCGTCAACATCAAGCATGATGAAGCGCGGATACTCTCCTTCAAACTGAATGACGCTTATGCCGGAGTTATCGACCAGACTAAACATACCATCACCGTACGTGTGCCGAGTTCAGTCAATATCAAAAACATGGTTCCGATCATTACAACTTCGGCAGGAGCCACCGTAATGCCGGCATCCGGCCAGGCTATTGACTTCAGCAATCCTGTAGAATTCACCGTTTCATATAACACCGCATCTGCCGTTTATACGGTAACGGTTATCCCGACCGATGCACCGAGTGCCGTATATGTGGGTCTGGCAGCTACACTGAACGAACTGAATCCGGAAGAAAAGGAAGCGGCAACCTGGATGCTGAACAATATTGCCAATTCGCAGTATATCTCATTCGAAGATGTGCAGGCAGGAAGAGTAGACCTGAGCGAATGTGAAATCATGTGGTGGCATCTGCATATAGACGGCGGCATCGACAACATGGATAAGTTTGAAAAGGCAGCGCCTGCGGCAATCAACGCATTGGTGAAGATGAAAGACCTTTATAACAATGGCATGAACCTGCTGCTTACCCGCTATGCTACTTATTATGCCGCCAAACTGGGTGCTACCCTGGACGGCAACAACCCGAACAACTGTTGGGGACAATCGGAAGAATCCGGTGAAATAGTGGGTGGTGCATGGAACTTCTTTATCCAGGGACACGAGTCGCACGCCCTCTACCAGAACCTAGTGATGAACAGCGGTGAAACAGATAAGGTCTATACCTTCGATACCGGTTACCGAACCACCAACAGTACGGCACAATGGCACATCGGTTCCGACTGGGGCGGCTATGCTACGAATGAAGTATGGCGTACCAATCATGGCGGTGTTGACCTGGGTTATGGTGGCGATGGTGCTATTGTGGCATGGGAATATCTGCCTAAAGACTCTCGCGGAGGTATCGTATGTATCGGCTCAGGATGTTACGATTGGTATGCTTACGGCATAGATGCTTCAGCAGACAAGTATCATGGCAATGTAGCCAAACTGACAGAGAATGCAATTGACTATTTAACGGGTAAATAAAACTAATATATGAAAACAATGATATATTCACTCACACTGGCTGCTCTGATGATCACTTCTTTCAGCAGCTGTAGCGATGACAATGATCCGGTTTTAACTCAGAAAGACTGGGACGGAACCACCACTTATTTTGCTTCGGCAGATGCCATGAAGTTCGATACATACTACAAGCCATCTGTTGGTTATGTAGGCGATCCGATGCCTTTCTATGATCCGCAGGCAAAAGATTTCAAGATTATGTATCTACAGGAATACCGTCCGAACCAAGCAGGCACTTACCACCCGATATGGGCGGTAAGTACTCAGGACGCCGCTTCATACACATCTATGGGTGAACTGATTTCTTGCGGAGGATTGTCGGAGCAGGATGCCGCTATCGGAACGGGTAGTACTATTTATAATCCTTCGGATAAATTGTACTATACCTTCTACACAGGTAACAAATATCAGCCTACTTCTTCCGAGAACGGTCAGGTAGTGATGTATGCCACCTCACCCGACTTCAAGACCTGGACCAAGAATCGCACTTTTTATCTGAAGGGTGACACTGACGGGTACAGCAAGAATGATTTCCGCGACCCCTTCGTTTTTGAAGGTGAAGATGGAAAATACCACATGCTTGTTTCCACTACTAAAAGCGGCAAAGGGGTACTGGCCGAATATACTTCTACAGATATGAAGACTTGGGAACATGCAGGTGTATTCATGACCATGATGTGGGATCGCTTTTATGAATGTCCCGATGTCTTCAAGATGGGAGACTGGTGGTATCTGGTCTACTCGGAGATGCATGCAGCCGTACGCAAAGTTCAATATTTCAAGGGACGTACACTGGAAGAACTGAAAGCAACCACCGCCAACGATGCCGGTATCTGGCCCGACAACCACGAAGGTTTCCTTGACTCACGTGGCTTCTATGCAGGTAAGACGGCTTCGGACGGAACTAACCGCTACATCTGGGGATGGTGCCCCACCCGCTCGGGCAATGACAATACTGCCGTTGGAGCTTCTCCGAACGAACCGGAATGGGCAGGAAGCCTGGTTGCACACAAAGTAGTTCAGCATGCGGATGGCACTTTGACTTTAGGCTTAGTAGAAGGTATCAGCCAGAAATATGCCACCGCCTCTACTGTAAAAGTGATGGAGAAGAGTAGCGGAGTATCAGAAAGCAACGGTAACTATACTCTGACGGATAATGCTTATATCCTATTCAATCGCTTAAATGTAAACAACAAGATTTCGTTTACCGTAAAGACGGCAGGCGATGCAGATAGATTCGGTATCTCTCTGGTACGCGGTACGGACTCCAAAAAGTATTATACCATTGTAGTGAATCCGGAAGACAACAATAACAAGCGAAAGATAAAC
>OGJS01000299.1_pt1 | contig 38308 bp, 38 predicted proteins | sample 1572241 | NCBI WGS metagenome assembly OGJS01 (sample SAMEA2582145, study PRJEB24529) | metagenome | biome: Human gut stool | place: China | collected 2011 | reverse complement strand
GTTGTGGAATTTGTCGATGCATTAATTGATCAGATGGGATTTAGAGATGCAGAACATTTTTATGAATGTTTAGCAGAACAATTTATTATCAAAAATGATCAGGTTAAGTATAATAGTGGAGTTAGATGGTTTATAATTGACGATGATAAAGATTTATCTACAGATAGTTCAATTAATAAGAATGATTCAATCGCATTTTCTAACCTAACTGATTCTCTTGTAAAAAAACCGTTAAGTATGAGTGTATTATTTTATGGTAATAGTACCCGATCATATAAAGATAGAAAAAAAAGAATCCCAATCCCATTAATCAAACATCTATTCAGAAAAAAGAGCGTAAAAACTTTGAAAGTGGCCATTTGATTGCCTCGGATTTGTTTGAATATATATATTCTCCTCCAACTGATATGAGAGAGAATATGTTTTTTCAAACGTCTTATTCTAATCGGTCAATTGGATATGGGGATATGCTACCACAGCGTATTATTGAATGTATAGTGGAATATGCTCTAAATAATAGAAATATGCGAGAGTCTAAAAGTGTTGAAAAGTTTTATCAAGTCATGAATATTTCAAAATTTTCTTCTGCCTATTATTATAGATTACCAAGTGAACAACACTTATGGTACAAGGTAAGCTTACTATACGCTAATAAAGAAAATAATATTGCATCAGCAGTATATATGCAATGTAGAACAAGTGATAATGTCCTCAATTTTAACGTTTTAATTCCAAATATATTTTGTGAAAAAAAACAAAATTCAAGTATAATTTTCCCAAAAATTGATTATCAAACGGGTAAAGTTTTTGAAAAAAAATATGAGTTAAAATAGGAATAAATTAGTATAGAAACGTTAAAATTTCAAATATAGGACTTTTGAGCTGTCATCCGAAACGGTATGTGTTTTGTAACAGTTGTGAAAAAGGCGATAGTAATTTCTATAGATTAGCAGCATTTGTCAATTGTCATCTCTTTCAAAAAAACACCATATTTCGTAAATTTGAAAGGAGAAATTTATGGAAATAGACCATTATTGTAATGATTGTCTAGGCTACTATTCTTATGGTATAGATGAAGACTGATAGTTACAAAAGTATGGATCATCACATACGAAAAAGTAATTTATCAAAGAAAACTGCTAACTTACATTAGTTAGCAGTTTTCTTTCTCTAGCTATGATATAATTGAGATACTTTTACATTTGAACCTAATCATTAAAGTTTGCATCCTCTAGAAAGGAAAACGATAAAATTGCATTACAAATTTCTATTATTCGACCTTGACCATACCTTGTTAGATTTTGATTTGGCGGAGGATTTGGCTTTAACTGCTTTTCTAAAAGAGCAGGGTGTGGCTGATATTCAGGCTTATAAAGACTACTATATTCCTATGAATAAAGCTCTTTGGCGGGACTTGGAACAGGAAAAACTGACCAAATCTGAACTGATTAATACGCGCTTTTCTCGTCTCTTTAACCACTTTGGTATGGATAAGGACGGTGCCGAGTTGGCTCTCCATTACCAGCAGCATATTGCCCAGCAGGGTCAGACCTATACTGGAGCTAGTGAGCTCTTGGATATTTTGACAGAGGCAGATTATGAACTTTACGCTGCTACCAATGGTATCGGTTTCATTCAGACTGGTCGACTGGCTCACTCGGATATCTCCCCCTATTTTAATCAGATTTTCATCTCTGAGCAACTCCACACGCAAAAACCCGATGCTCTATTTTTTGAAAAAATAGCAGAGCTAATACCAAATTTTGACAAAAATCGAACTCTAATGATTGGAGATTCTTTGACAGCAGACATAGCGGGCGGAAACAATGCAGGCATTGATACGGCTTGGTATAACCCTAAAAGTTTGAGTAATCATACGCAAGCGAAACCGACTTATAATTTTCAGTCCTATCAAGATTTGTTGGATTTGCTGATAAAATAATAAGGCAGAGATCATACCACCTCTGTCTTATTATTTTATAGTTTATTTTCGTGCTATCCAAGCCATTAGAGTAGAAGCTAGAATGGCTAGAAAATAATGACTACCATGGCTTTAGGAGTGCCATCTGAAAAAAGAGCGAGGAGCAAGGAAGAAAGGATCCCACTTCCGTATTGGAGAGAGCCAAGGAGAGCGGCTGCTGAACCTGTCATCGAATCCTCTGCGCTATTGAGAGCTGCGGCATTTGAACATGCTGCAACGATACCATTGGAACTAAAATGAGAAGCATAGGAAAGACGACTGCCCAAAGACTACGAAAATTTCCAATATTAAACAGTAGTAGTAAAAGAGCAAAAGCAAGAGCACAGCTAGTGGCAATGCGCAAGAGATTTCGTAGAGAAAAACGATCAACTAACCGACGATTAAGCATACTGATGATTGAAACCCCGATAATATTGATACCGAAGAAAAAAACGTAATGTTCTGCTTTGTCGCCGTTTTCTTCTCTTCTCTCTTATTCATGAACTTTTCCTATTTTTTAAAAACTTTTTCCATGATAGTTTCTTGTGGTTTAAAACCTTGATGTTCATAAAACCGTAAGGCACCAGCGTTATCATTCCATACATTAAGGGTTAAGTTGTAACAGCCCATTTCTTGGGCAAATTTTTCTGCAAAACGGCAAAGCTGCTCACCAATTTTTTGACCACGAGCATTTTCATCAATACAAAGGTCTTCAATGAAAAGTGTTTTGATAGGTGTCAATACGAGACTGTGTGGTTCTTTAATGATGCAAAAGAGGTGACCCAAGATTTTACCTTCTTCATTTTCATAGACAAAGATTGGTGTATGTTCTTGAGACATCAGTGTTTTCAATTGTTTATCGTTGAATTTGCAACCACTCTCTTGGAAAATGTCTGGTCGGACGTTGTGATGAACAAGCAAGATTTGCTCTAAGAGATTATTGAGTGCTGGAATATCGCTTGGGACTGCTTTTCTAATAGGCATGGTGAGCTCCTTTTGGTGACCGTCGATTATTTTTTTTAAAATATAATAGGACTGTTGGTCATTTTTGTCAAGAAGAAAATGAAAAAATCCTTTTGAGCAATGTAAAAAGAACCCACAACACGTGAGTTCTAATAATGGGAGTGAGACAACTTTATCAATTTTTAAAGTAGGGATGATCTTTTAAGCTTTTAAAAATAGGTCTACTGATAAAACTAATTGCAATCAGTTTTATGAGATCTGGTAAAATGAAGGGGATGACTCCGACTGTAATAGCTTTATCAAGTTGAAAACCTGCTAGAAACATTAAACCAAGTACACCACCGACAAAAACCAAAGCATCTCCGAGTAGGTTTGATACGAGTATCGTTAAAAAGCTGCTATTTTTGGAAGTTAGACTAGCTGTTACTAGGGCGTAGAACAAATAAAACCAGAGATAACCTGCATTTGGACCAACAAGTGCTTGAAATCCACCGTTTCCTCCTGCAAAGACAGGCAGACCGATAGCGCCTAAGAGAAGATAAAGAGCGACTGCTAATAGAGCTTCTTTTCGATGAAAAATAGTAGCCACTAGGCCAATTGCCATATTTTGCAAAGCAAAAGGCACTGGACCGATAGGAATAGTAATCTGAGCAAAAACGGCTATCAAAGCTGCGCCAATTGCTGGTAAAACGAGTGTAAATGATTTTTTCATAATTGTAACCCTTTGTTTTATAATATGGTAACTATTATAAAACAAATAAGAAAAATGTCAAGGGTTAAATAAAAAGGCGAAAGCATAGCCTGAATTCACCTTTTTATCAAAATATTTACTTTTTCCGCGATATTGCTTTCCTTTTATTTTTACTGCAAAGGAATAATATCAAAAATGCAATTAGTCCAAAGACATTTAAAAAGATAAGTAAGACAGTTGTCAGAATTGTTTTGGTCTTTTGCATAAAAGCACCTCCTCGTAAAATCGCTTTAATATTATCATAACAAAATGTACCTCTTTATCAACTAAAAAATCACAGGAAAAAGGAATCTTACAAAAATGTAAGATTAGCGGATAAAATGAAAGAATAAGTTATGGAATGAGAAGAAGTTATCGTGTAAACTAAAATAGTCAGAGACGTTGGCAGCCATTCTGACTATTGAGATAAAATTGGAAAAACTCTGGGAGGAAGATATTTATGAGAAGCGTCTCTACGATTAACGCATGGTGACAAACTCTTCTGAACCGGTTGGGTGAATGGCGACAGTCGCATCAAAATCTGCTTTGGTAGCTCCCATTTTAATAGCAACGGCAAAACCTTGAATCATCTCATCAACTCCATAGCCAATAGCGTGGAGACCGATGACTTTCTCATCTGTTCCCATTGTGATGAGCTTGAACTTGGCTTGTTGTCGGTGTTGGGTGACAGCTGAATACATGGAAGCAAAGTTAGAAGTGTAAATATGGATACTTTCTGCTCCGTATTGTTGAATCGCCTGCTCTTCGGTCAAGCCAACTGTACCAATCGCTGGGTGAGAGAAGACAACAGTTGGAATGTTAGAATAATCCATTTTAGCTTCAGTTTTTCCATTAAATAAGCGTTCGGCTAAGGTACGACCTGCTTTGATAGCAACAGGGGTTAATTCTTTTTCGCCTGTAACATCTCCTAGAGCATAAATCCCCGATGTTGCTGTATTTTGAAATTCGTCAACTGCTATAAAGCCACGAGAATTTAGGGTAACACCAGCCGCCTCTAAATTCAACCCTTTGGTGTTTGCAATGCGCCCAGTTGCCCAGATGACGTGTTGAGCGGTGTGACTCGTTCCGTCCTCGAAGGTAATACGAATCGCTCCGTTTTCAAGTTTTTCAAGCCTTTCTGGTATTTTGTGCGTATGTAGAGTAGGACCTGATTTCTTCATTTCTTCCACAAGACCATCGATGATATAAGAATCAAAATTGCGGAGAGGACGATCTCGACGAACGAAAAGGTCTGTTTTTACACCCAGAGCATGAAGAAGTCCAGCTAGTTCAACTGCGATATAGCCGGCACCAAGAATGGCAACGGATTGAGGGAGTTTTTCCCATGCAAAAACATCGTCAGAGGTTTCACCGAATTCTGCTCCGGATACTGCTGGAATATGAGGGTGAGCACCAGTTGCGATGACAATATGCTTGGCTTGGATAAGCTCGCCGTTGACTTCAACTGTATGGCGGTCTATGAATTTGGCGCGACCTTCAATCAACTCAACGCCATTTCGATTGAAACTATTATTGTAAGAATTGCGGGCACGATCAATATAGGCTTCGCGATTCTTCCGAAGCGTCTTAAAGTCAAACTGCTGATTATCCGAAGTAAAACCATAGTCTGGTCCATAATCGCGAATGGCTTCGGCAATCTGGGCGCCATACCACATGATTTTTTTAGGAACACAGCCGACGTTGACACAGGTGCCCCCTAATTTCTTTTCTTCAATAACGGCAGCTTTTGCACCGTGTTCTCCAGCACGGTTCATGGTTGCAATTCCTCCGCTACCGCCACCAATGGCAATGATATCAAATGTTCTCATACGAGTCTCCTTTTTATCTGTAGTATGAAATTATTGTAACGTTTTTAGAAAATGATTGCAAAAATCTGCTACAAAAATTGATGAAAGGCTTGATTATTTAATTGTATTATTGTATTATATATTTAACACAATATAAAATAACTAGAAAGAAGGTAGACGGATGTTAAAAGAGTAAAGGATTTCTTATAGATGTTATCTTATTTTTAATCGTATGTGTTATAATATAAAAAATAGACCGTTTTCATCAGGAGGAGAAAGAGATGAAAAAATTGAAAAAGTGGCAGTTGTACAGCTTGATTGGTATAACTGTGGTTGTCGTTTTAGGAGCGATAGGTACGATGTTATTGTTTAATGGTAATAGTACTGCTGATAAAGATAAAGAAGAAACGATTCAAGTGCAGAAAGCAAAAGAAGGGTCAGTTGCTTCATCTGTTTTGCTGTCAGGAAATGTTGCAGCTAACAATGAGCAATATGTCTACTATGACGGGACAAAGGGCGATTTGGATAATGTTCTTGTAAATGTTGGAGATCAAGTTACAGCCGGACAAGCCTTAGTTCAATACAAGAGTGTTGAAGCACAAGCTACATATGATGCTGCTGTTCGTGCTTTAAACAAGATTGATCGCCAAATTTATGATTTGAAAACGTATGGAACAACTGTTGATGTGACGGGTGATGAAGCGGCAGATAATAAAACAACTGCGTCTGCACAACGTTCGGTGGATTCTCAATTAAACGATTTGCAGGACAATCGCGCAGATGCTGTGGACAATATCAATAAAGCACAGGCATTACTAGATGCAACGACTGTCACCAGTACAAATAATGGAACTGTAGTAGAAGTCAATCGTGATGTTTCTAAATCTACGACAGGTACTAATCAAACACTCGTTCATATTGTCAATAACGGAAACCTGCAAGTGAAGGGAGAGCTATCAGAGTATAATCTGGCAAATCTTTCAGTTGGACAAGAAGTGACGATTACGTCCAAGGTCTATCCAGATAAGAAATGGACTGGAAAAATCAGCTATATCTCAAATTATCCAAAAGACAATCAAAATACAGCAGCAGCTGGTGCAGGTACTGCAAATTCAGGAGCAAAATACCCCTATACAGTAGATATTACAAGCGAAATTGGTGATTTGAAGCAAGGATTTTCCGTCAATGTTGAAGTAAAAAACAATACAAGAGGGATTTTAGTGCCGGTCAGCAGTGTTGTTTCTGAAAATAATAAAAACTATGTTTGGACACTAGAAAAAGGAACTGCAAAAAAAGTGCAAGTGACACTAGGAAATGCAGATGCTAAAAATCAAGAAATCTCATCTGGTTTGACAAAAGATAGTAAAGTTATCACCAATCCAACAGATAGCTTGAAAGACGGTCAAGAGGTGAAATCGTATGAAGAAACTCATTGATTTAAAAAATGTTAGCAAAAGTTACCGCAATGGAGATCAAGAGCTTCAAGTTTTGAAAGATGTTCATTTAGAAGTTGAAGAAGGTGAATTTGTTGCGATTATGGGGCCTTCTGGCTCAGGAAAGTCAACCTTGATGAATATCATTGGTATGTTGGATCGCCCAACGAGTGGCGAATATTACTTGGAAGGTGAAGAAGTTGCCAAGCTCAGTGAGAAAAAGCTAGCCAAAGTGCGTAATCAGCAGATTGGCTTCGTTTTCCAACAATTCTTCCTCTTGTCAAAATTAAATGCTCTTCAAAATGTAGAACTTCCTTTGATTTATGCAGGGGTTTCTCAATCCAAACGGAAAGCTTTAGCAGAGCAATATCTTAAAAAAGTTGAGTTAGAAACGCGGATGCACCATTTACCATCAGAACTTTCTGGTGGGCAAAAGCAACGGGTGGCTATTGCGCGTGCCTTGGTCAATCATCCCTCCATTATCTTAGCAGATGAGCCGACGGGAGCCTTGGATACCAAGACGGGTGAGCAAATTATGGAATTGCTGACGGAGCTAAATCGTGAAGGAAAAACCATTATCATGGTCACTCATGAGCCTGAGATTGCAGCCTTTGCAAAACGACAAATCGTTATTCGAGACGGTGTCATCTCATCAGACAGTAAGAAAGGAGAAGCATGATGCAGAATTGGAAATTTGCAATCAACTCCATTATGGGGCATAAAATGCGCTCTTTCTTAACGATGTTGGGCATTATCATTGGTGTTATATCTGTTGTGGTTATTGTGGCTCTAGGAAGTGGTATGTCCAATGCCTTCACAGATGTTTTGGGTGGTGCACAGCAAGATGTTTCCTTATTTTACTCACACAAGAGAAGTAAAAACGGTGATGGTGTTATGACGTATCAAGAGATGCGTGACGATGCTGAAAGTGGAAATGGTGATGAGACAGTTTCGACAGAAGAAGAGCCTCAAATCCAAGAAGTTTGGGTCAAGCAAGCGGTTAATGATATTAGCGGAATTGACAATTATTATGTTACAAATAACACAACCGCTACAGTAAATTATGGTAAGAAAAAGGCGGATAATATTCCTATAACAGGTATCAATTCCACTTACTTTACGGTAAAGAAATACCAAATCGTTGCAGGACGGACATTGAAATCGAATGATTATCAAACATTTGCAAGAGTTGTATTACTGGATACGAAACTAGCTGATATTCTTTTTGGAGGTGCAGATAAGGCGCTCAATCAGATTGTCCAGCTGGGATCTAATAATTACCGTGTGATTGGGGTTTATAAAGATCCAAATGAAACGCGAAATCGCTTAGCCAATATGAACAACGGAAATTTACTAATGGCTAACACTCAGTTGGCAGCTGAATACAATGTTGCTGAGATTATGAATGTCGTGGTACATGTTAAAAAATTAGATGATGTGCTGAAAGACGGAAGCGCAGCTGCGCGCTTGATGACAAAATTGTCTGGTGTGAGAGAAGGCGAGTACCAGATGTTTGATCAAGCCAGTCAATTGGCTGCAATCCAAAGTCAGGTTGCCATTGTGCAAGTGGTTTTTGGAGCGATTGCCGGGATAGCACTTCTCGTTGGTGGTATCGGTGTCATGAATATTATGCTTGTATCGGTAACAGAACGAACCCGTGAAATCGGTCTTCGGAAAGCCCTTGGAGCCACACGTGGTAATATCTTGATGCAATTTGTCATTGAGTCAATGGTGTTGACAGCGATTGGTGGTCTGATTGGGCTTGCTTTAGCAGCTCTTATTGTGGCATCTATCGGTCATAGTTTGGATGCATTTTTCGGAGCTCCACCTACCATTACGACAGTATCTGCTGTCGGAAGTGTGCTCTTTTCTGCAACTATCGGGATTGTTTTCGGTATTTTGCCGGCTAATAAGGCTTCTAAATTAGATCCGATTGAATCCTTGCGTTATGAATAAAAAACTGACCGTTGCAGTATGAGAAAAATATTTTACAAAAAAACTCCAACAGATACTCATTTTTCTAGTGAGTTATCCATTGGAGTTTTTATAATATATAAGCTATTAGTGTGATACACGTTTGCGAGCTGCTTTTTTACGGTTTTCTTCGATGAAAGCTGCTTTCTTTTCTTCAGGTTCAATCACTTTTTTCTTGAATGTATAAACTGCACCTGCAACAGCAGCAACAGTACCAGCTACGCCAGTTACAACACCTTTAACAAATCCTTTAGCCATGAGATTTCTCCTTTTCTGAACTTTATTTATGTTATAATATATAGTAACGAAAAATTAAATTTTTTTCAAGGGAAAATATGAAAACCAAGATAATTGTAATTGTAGGACCAACTGCTGTCGGAAAAACAGCTCTCAGCATAGACCTCGCAAAACGTTTCAATGGTGAGATTATTAGTGGTGATAGTCAGCAAGTTTATAGAAAACTGGACATCGGAACGGCTAAAGTCACTCCAGATGAGCAGGAGGAGATTCCTCATTATTTGATAGATGTTCGGGAAGTGACCGAGTCTTATTCAGCCTTTGACTTTGTAAAGGAAGCAGAGGCTACTATTGAGATGATTGTAGCAAAAGGGAGACTGCCGATTATTGCAGGCGGAACAGGACTTTACATTCAAAGTTTGCTGGAGGGCTATCATCTGGGCGGTTCAGCTTCTCATGAGGAGATTTTAGCTTATCGAGCCGAACTAGATACCTTGGCTGATAGGGAATTATTTGGCAAAATAGCAGAGCTGGGCATCAAAATTCCCCAGATTAACCGCAGGCGGGCTATGCGAGCGCTGGAAATTGCTCATTTGGGGAATGAACTTGAAAACAAACAGACTGACTATGAAGCCCTGCTGATTTGTCTGGACGATGATCGAGAGATTCTCTATGAGCGTATCAATCAGCGAGTGGATCTAATGCTAAAGGCTGGACTTTTAGAAGAGGCGAAGTGGCTCTATGACAACTATCCACATGTCCAAGCCAGCAAAGGAATTGGCTACAAGGAACTTTTCCCCTACTTTGCTGGAGAGCTGGCCTTGGAGGAAGCTATCAATAAACTTAAACAAAATACTCGCCGCTTTGCTAAACGTCAGCTAACTTGGTTCAGAAATCGCATGAATGCTACTTTTTATCAGGTTTCAGAACCGAATGTCAAAGAGCGGATTATGCAGGATATAGAGGAATTTTTGAATGATTGAAACAGAAAAACAGCAGGAACGAGTGATCCTTATTGGAGTGGAATTGCAGGGAATAGAAAATTTCTCCATGTCTATGGAAGAATTAGCCAGTTTAGCCAAGACTGCTGGCGCTCAAGTGGTTTCCTCTTACACTCAGAAACGAGAGAAGTATGATAGCAAGACTTTTGTTGGTGCTGGAAAATTAGAAGAAATCAAGCGTATGGTAGAAGCAGATGATATTTCCACCGTCATTGTCAATAATCGTCTGACACCTCGCCAGAATATCAATTTGGAAGAAATTCTAGGGGTCAAGGTTATTGACCGCATGCAATTAATTTTGGATATTTTTGCTATGCGGGCTAGAAGCCACGAAGGAAAACTTCAAGTTCATTTGGCTCAGCTCAAATATCTCTTGCCTCGCTTGGTCGGACAGGGGATCATGCTCAGCCGTCAGGCTGGGGGAATTGGTTCCCGCGGTCCTGGTGAAAGTCAGTTGGAACTCAATCGTCGTAGTGTTCGCAATCAGATCCACGATATCGAGCGCCAACTCAAAATTGTAGAGAAAAACCGCGCAACTGTACGGGAAAAACGTTTGGATTCTAGCGTTTTTAAAATCGGTCTGATTGGTTACACTAATGCTGGAAAGTCTACCATTATGAATGCCTTGACCAACAAGAGTCAATATGAGGCGGACGAACTTTTTGCTACTTTGGATGCGACAACTAAAAGCGTCAATCTGACAGGCAGATTCAATGTAACATTGACGGATACGGTCGGATTTATTCAAGACTTACCAACCGAGTTAATATCTAGCTTCAAATCCACTTTGGAAGAGAGTAAAAATGTGGACCTTTTAGTTCATGTGATTGACGCCAGCAACCCTAACCACGAAGAACATGAAAAAACGGTCTTGGCTATTATGAAGGACTTGGATATGCTAGACATTCCTCGCTTGACCCTCTATAATAAAGCAGACAAAGCAGAGAACTTTACTCCAACCTTAACTCCCTATGTCCTGATTTCGGCGAAAAATGAAAATAGCAGAGCAATTTTGCAGAATGCTCTGTTGAATAAGATGAGAGAACTCTTTGTCCCTTTTCGTATCAAGGTTAGTCCTAGCAAGGCTTATAAGTTACATGAATTGGAAAGTCTGGCAATCATTGACAAGAGAGAGTATCTGGAAGAAAGTGAAACAATTTCTGGCTATATAGCAGAAAAAAATAAATGGAGATTAGAAGAATTTTATGACTGATTATATCAATTTAGCACTTAAATATGGTGGTTTTACGAGCTTAGACCGTGTTTATCTAGGAAAGGTTTTGGACAAGTTGTCCGATTCGCAAAAGTTGACCTTTATCACACCACCGCCAAGTGTTATCAATGCGTATTTTTCGGAACTCTATCAAAAAAAGAGTCCGGAAGCTGCAACGGATTATTTTTTAGAATTAAGTAAAGAATTGGCTCTTTTTAACGACCACCCTAGCTTTGAAGAGGAGAAGCCTTTTATTCGCTTGAATCTTTCAGGTAGATCTTATGGTTTTTGTTTTGAAAACGAAGATGGAACTGGATTAATTTTTCCAGAAATTCCAGAGGTGATTGAGCCGGATTTACTCTTTGAAATTGCTCAGCTTTTCCATCACTATCTGGTTTGTGAAGAGGAAAATGTCATTCGGATGATGCCAGCAATTCCTGAAGAAGTAGTCCAAAAGCAGCCGCTCTCTGCTCTGACAGATCTTTATAAGCTAGCAGATGGTCGCCTGAAACTGGAAGGGTACAATCAGGAAGAGCTGATTCAGTTGGCTCAAGACTATGCTGGTCAGCTTTATTATCGTTCTAAGAATCGCTCTGCGATGATTTATATTAAGAAAAAATAGAAAGAAAAAGATGCAACTACAATTTTTAGGTACAGGAGCAGGTCAGCCATCTAAGGCTCGCAATGTATCCAGTCTGGTTTTGAAACTATTGGATGAAATCAATGAAATCTGGATGTTTGATTGTGGCGAAGGAACTCAGAATCGTATTTTAGAGACAGCGATTCGACCGCGCAAAATCAGAAAAATTTTTATCACTCATCTGCATGGGGATCATATTTTTGGTCTACCGGGCTTTTTATCCACTCGATCATTTCAAGCTAATGAAGAGCAAACAGATATTGAAATATATGGACCGATTGGCATTAAAAATTTTGTCATGACGAGTCTGCGAGTGTCGGGTTCGCGCCTGCCTTATCGGATTCATTTTCACGAATTTGACGAAAAACACTTAGGGAAAATTTTAGAAACTGATAAATTTACAGTTTATGCAGAGAAACTAGATCATAGCATTTTTTGTGTGGGTTACCGCATTATGCAAAAAGATTTGGAAGGTACGTTGGATGCTGAGAAATTGAAAGTCGCAGGTGTTCCTTTTGGCCCTCTCTTTGGTAAGGTGAAAAATGGAGAAGATGTAGTACTGGAAGATGGGACGAAAATTATAGCAGCAGATTACATTTCAGCTCCACGACCTGGCAAGATTATCACTATTTTGGGGGATACGCGTAAAACGCATGCCAGTGTGCGACTGGCTGTGAATGCAGATGTTTTGGTGCACGAGTCCACTTATGGTAAAGGGGACGAGAAAATCGCCAAGAACCACGGACATTCTACTAATATGCAGGCAGCAGAAGTTGCTAGAGAAGCTGGTGCCAAGCGTCTCCTTCTCAATCATATTAGCGCACGCTTTCTATCAAAAGATATAGGTCAAATGCGCAGAGATGCCAGTTCCATTTTTAAAAACGTTCACTTGGTCAAGGATTTAGAAGAAGTAGAACTATGAAATTTGGGCAAGGATAATTTTTAAAATTTAAAGGAAATAGGAAATCATGAACATATTATTTGTCAGACATGGGAAAGATTCTGATCAACACAGAGGTGGCTGGAGTCAGCTTGATTTGCTTCCTGAAGGGAAAAGAGAAGCAAAAACGTTAGCAGATTACTTAGTCCAACACAAAGAAGACTATCATTTTACGAAAATTATTACGAGTGATTTAAAAAGAACCGAAACAACTGCAACAATTTTAGCAGAGGCGCTTCAACTGCCATTGGAGAAAGAAAGCGCCTTACGAGAAACGAATAATGGCGATTTGGCAGGAATGTTAAATAGCGAGGCTGATCAAAAATTTCCTCATCTTTATTTTAGAAGTCTTGCAATGGACGAGCATTATCCAAATGGAGAAAGCCCGATAGAATTTTATCAACGGATAAAAACTTGGTTTCAACGCTTCTTGCAGGAAAATAATAATTCAGATGAGACACAAATTGTGGTCACACATGGTGGAGTGATTAACATTATCTATCATTTAGTGAACCAGATAGAATGGACGAATAAAAGCAATCTATTCCACGTTAAACATTGCAGCATTAGTCTATTGAATACAAAAACGCTTGTTTTTGAGGTTGAAAACCAAACGGATTTTTTAGAAGAAAAATAAGGAGAACACATGCGAACAATTGTTATTACAGGGGCTAGTGGCGGTGTCGCTCAGGAAATGGTGAAGTTGTTGCCAAATGACCAGCTGATTTTAGTGGGACGCAGTCGAGAAAAGTTAACAAAACTTTATTCAAATCATGCACATTGCGAGTTAGTTGAGTTAGATATTACAGATTACAAAGTTTTAGAAGCTTTTACTGAAGAACTATACAGTAAGTATGCACAGGTAGATGTTCTCGTTAACAATGCTGGTTATGGGATTTTTGAGGGATTTGACAAGATTAGCAACGAAGATATTCATGCCATGTTTGAGGTCAATACGTTTGCTCTTATGAATCTGTCTCGTCTTTTCGGAGAGCAGATGAAGCAAGCAGGGCATGGGCATATTGTCAATCTTGTTAGCACAGCTGGGCTGATTGCCAGTGCCAAATCCAGTCTTTACTCGGCTACCAAGTTTGCTGGGATTGGCTTTTCCAATGCTTTGCGTTTAGAGCTCATGCCGTACAATGTCTATGTGACTACGGTTAATCCGGGACCAATTAAGACGGCTTTCTTTGACAAAGCTGATCCTGACGGCAGTTATGTTAAGGCAGTTGATAAGTATATTTTAGAAGCAGATGTCGTCGCTAAGCAAATTGTGGACAATTTTGGGAAAAAGAAACGGGAGCTGACGATGCCTTTCGCTCTGAAAGCAGCCCACAAACTTTATACGCTTTTTCCAAATATTGGTGATAAACTAGCTAGTAAAATGTTTAATTATAAGTAGGAGAATTTTATGGATGTGACAGCTTACAAAGAATTTTTAAACCAACCTTGGGGTAAGCTTTATTATGATATTCTCTTTGCTCAGCTAGCACATATAAAGAATAAGGAAGTACTGGATTTCGGTAGTGGTTTTGGCTTGGTAGCAGATTTTTTAGCACAAAATAATCAGGTAACAGCCATAGAGCCAAATGACGAGATGATTGCAGAGCGGAAGCAGAATTTTCATTATCATCAACTGCAAGGAAGTTTGGGAATGTTGAAGGAAATTCCAAGTGCTCGTTTTGACCTTATCGTTTGCCACAATGTTCTGGAGTATGTGGATGAGCCAGCTCTTTACCTAGCTGAATTTAGCATTGGATTTATTATCAGGTAAATCCTATCAATCACATACAATGGGGCAAGCAACCTATTATGAAATAGCAGACTTATTACAAAAAGCTGACACTGAACTGACTGTTCAGGACTATCAAGGAATCCGAATTTTCTATGGCTTGCAAGACAATGCAGTGAAGACGGCAGCAGCTTGGCGGAAAAAGATGCTGGAGATAGAGCTTGCAGTTTGCCAACAGTCTCCTTATCGGGACATTGCGGCTTTTCAGCATATTTGGCTGCAAAAAGGAAGCAAGAATGATTCGTTATTTTGCAAATAGACAAATTACAATTGAAGACTTACTTCCACTTTATCAATCTGTTAGCTGGACCAACTATACAGAACGGTCAGATATGTTAGAACAAGCATTTCAGTACTCACTATTTACTGTATCAGCCTATGATGGAGAACAGCTAGTTGGTCTCCTTCGAGCAGTCGGAGACGGATTTTCTAGTGTTTTCATTCAGGATTTGTTAGTTTTACCGTCTTATCAGCGCCAAGGTATCGGTCGAGAATTGGTTCGACAAACGCTGGAGACGTTTGCAGATGTTTACCAGATTCAGCTAGCAACAGAGCAATCAGACAAAAATTTAGCCTTTTATCGCTCTTTAGGATTTCGGGAACTGTCGGATTTGAATTGCACGGGTTTGATTTATAGAGGTAAAAGCTATTAGATAAATGCTTGTGTATAAAATTGGAGGTTTGGGCTAGTGAAAGCTAGTCTTTTCGTGTTATAATAGACTTTATATTGCAACAGAAAGATAAAAGCATGATTACATCAAAATATGATTGGCAGATTGCCACAAATTTTTCAGATGAGAGCTTTATTAAAAAAGCTAAAAAACTTGGCTTGGAGGCTTCGGTAGCTAATCTGGTTTATCAAAGAGGAATCCAGACAGAAGAAGCGCTGCGAGATTTTCTAGATCCTGGTTTGGACCAGTTGCATGATCCTTATGAATTACATGATATGGATAAGGCAGTGACGCGCATTCGTCAAGCAATTGAAAATTATGAGCAGATCTTGATTTATGGAGATTATGATGCGGATGGCATGACTTCGGCTTCTATTGTTAAAGAAGCACTAGAACAACTTGGAGCAGAGTGTCAGGTCTATTTGCCCAATCGATTTACAGACGGTTATGGTCCTAACGCGAGTGTTTACAAGTATTTTATTGAAAATCAGGGAATTTCACTCATCGTTACAGTGGATAATGGTGTTGCAGGACATGAAGCAATCGAACTAGCTCAGTCTATGGGAGTGGATGTCATTGTGACGGATCACCATTCTATGCCAGAGGTACTTCCTGATGCTTATGCAATTATTCACCCAGAACATCCAGAAGCAAGCTACCCATTCAAATATTTAGCTGGTTGCGGTGTAGCTTTTAAGTTAGCGACTGCTCTTTTAGAGGAAGTACAAGTAGAGTTGTTAGATCTAGTCGCTATTGGAACTATTGCAGATATGGTCAGCCTAACGGATGAAAATCGCATTCTGGTTAAATATGGGTTAAGCGTCCTCAAAAACACTCAACGAATCGGCTTGCAGGAGCTTTTTAAGATTGCAGGTATTCAGGAAAATGAAGTGGATGAAGAAACAGTTGGTTTTCAGATAGCCCCTAGGCTCAATGCTCTAGGTCGACTTGATGATCCAAATCCTGCTATTGAACTTCTGACGGGTTTTGATGAAGAAGAAGCGCGTGATATTGCCCTTATGATTAACCAGAAAAATGAAGAGCGCAAAGAGATTGTTCAGAAGATTTATGATGAAGCCAAGACCATGGTTGATCCCGATAATCCTGTTCAAGTTCTAGCTAGTGAAGGTTGGAATCCAGGTGTTTTGGGAATTGTGGCAGGTCGGCTTTTGGAAGAATTACACCAGCCGGTCATCGTCTTGAATATTGAGAATGGATTAGCAAAAGGCAGCGCCCGCAGCATTGAAGCAGTTGATATTTTTGAAGCGTTAGATCCTCATCGAGATTTATTTGTGGCTTTTGGTGGGCATGCAGGAGCAGCTGGTATGACTCTAGAGGTCAGCAAGTTAGAAGCTCTCAGCCAAGTCTTGATGGCTTATATTGAGGACAACAAGCTGGATTTGTCTACTAAGAATGAGCTCTTTTTGGATGAGGAATTATCCTTGCCAGATTTGACACTAGAGACCCTCAAAAACTTTGAAAAGTTAGCTCCTTTTGGCATGGACAATAAAAAGCCTGTTTTTTATTTGAAAGATTTTAAGGTTGAAAATGCCCGCACCATGGGGGCGGGAAATACTCACCTTAAGCTGAAAATTTCCCAGGCTAACGTAGCTTTTGAAGTCGTAGCTTTTGGTCTAGGTAATCTTGCAACAGAATTTTCCCAAACTAAAAACTTAGAGCTGGCGGTTACTCTGTCGGTCAATAAATGGAATGGTCAAACTAGTCTCCAGCTTATGCTGGTGGATGCTAGGGTCAATGGGATTCAGCTCTTTAATATCCGAGGTAAAAATGCTCCTTTGCCTGAAAATGTGCCCGTCCTGCGTTTTTCAGAAGAAATGCCTAATTTGGAAAAGAGCAGGGCAGTTGTGGTGTATGACTTGCCTGAACGCCTAAATCAGCTCAAAGTAATCATTCAGCAAGGACATTTTGAAGCAATTTACTTTAAAAATGAGATTGCTCAGCCCTATTATCTGACAGGTTTCGGAACGAGAGACCAGTTTGCAAAACTCTATAAAACAATTTATCAATTTCCAGAGTTTGACATTCGTTATAAGCTCAAAGAACTAGCTGCTTATCTCAAGATTGACCCAATTCTACTCATCAAGATGATTCAGATATTTGAAGAGCTGGACTTTGTGACAATTCAAGATGGAGTGATGCAAGTAAACAAAAAAGCAGAAAAAAAGGCTATTGAAAACAGCCATATTTATCAAGAACTGAAGAAAACAGTCAAAGAGCAGGAGCTTATGGCTCTAGGAACGGTGCAGGAAATTTATGATTATCTGATAGAAAAAGATGAATTTTCAAACTAAATTTTAGATGAACTATTTATTTGTCTCGCACCGAAGGCCACGAGACGGACTGAAAGTCGCATAATAAAAAAGTCATGAGTAAGATGAATCTCATGACTTTATTGTTTATATAAGTATTGCTATCAGCTTGTGTTACCTACTGCAAATTCACTTTATTTTTGAGGATGTAATACGTTCCAGTATAGTAGATAAGCCCCAAAAGAAGAGAGGTTATGACTCCGCTCAAACTACCTAAAGAAGTTGAAAGCGACGGGAAGGCTGAAACATATAGATTAGCAGCGATAATCAGAGCAAATTGAATTCCAAAATAAGCTAGAAAGGCTATAGCGGCGCGGTGGTCTTGGAAAAGTTGACCAATAGAGATAGAAAGATAAATCAATAGGATATTTGGAATAAGGGCTACAAGATAGTATCCAAATGATTTCAATAGTTCACTAGCAATTTCCCAAAAGTGCTTGCCGAAGAATTGTAGAACTGTTCCCATTTCAAATTGTGTATGAGAAGCTATTCCTACGATAAGAACAATGATTCCAAAGCTAAGAAATAATGCAAGTGTGCTAAGAATCGTCCATATAACAGCACCGAGTAATTTTGAGAGGATAATTTGATGTTCATTAACTGGTAAAGTGAGCGTTAGATATCCTTCTCTTTCATAAACACTATTTTTAAAGCGACGAATAATCAGAAAGAGTGTTGAAATGGCAAGTGCTACAAGGAGACTTGAGAAAATTAGCATTGTAAAGCCAAATATAGTATTCATCGCATTGCTTGCTTCGCTCGTTGAGGACTGCAGTCGATCGAGAAGATTCCTTCCATTTGCCAACTGTCCAAGCCAAAGCCCGATACTAACGGATAAAAATAGCACGATTCCGTATAAACCTAAATACCACTTGTTCACATTTTTAAATTCGTATTTTAATAAATTCCAAAACATAGTCAATCTCCTTTGTTCTAAGCCTTAAATTCTTGGCGGAAGAGCTGGTCAATAGATTCACCAGACTCATAGCGAATATCATCTACATTCCCTTGTCGAACAATCTTGCCATTATCAATAAAGATGATTTCATCTAGGATTGGTTCAATATCTGAAATCAAATGTGTTGAAATGAGAACAGAAGCGCTAGGTGAGTAATTGTTGATAATCGTCTTTAGAATGTAGTCCCGCGCTGCTGGGTCAACCCCTCCAATAGGTTCATCCAGAACATACAGTTTGGCTTGGCGGCTCATGACTAAAATCAGCTGAACTTTTTCCTTGTTTCCTTTAGACAATTTTTTGAATGTCAAATTTTCGTCAATATGAAGATCTTGCAAGAGTGCCTGTGCACGCTCTATCTCAAAGTCTGCATAGAAAGATTGAAAATACTGCAAAGCATCTTTGACTTTCATATTTTCGTTTAGGTAAGTCGTATCTGGTAAATAAGATACGATTTTCTTGGTTTCTGAAGACGGTTGAAGTCCATTGATGAGGATTTTTCCGTCATTGGGTTGAAGCAGTCCATTGATTAGTTTTATCATGGTTGTTTTTCCAGAGCCATTTGGACCAAGCAAGCCGATAATTTTTCCAGCTTCAATTTCAAAATTGATGTGCTCTAAAGCAGGTGTGCTGCCATATGATTTTGAGACGTTTTCAAATGCAAGTAATACCATTTCCTAAACTCCTTTTATATAATCTGCAATGATAGTTGGTAATTCTTCTTTGTGATAGCCGAAGCGAGTCATATTGTTTACAAAATTTTTCACTTCCTCCTCAGAAAGTTTTTGTCTTGCTTGTAAAATCAAGTCGCGATTATCCGTGACGAAACGTCCTGATGTTCGTTGAGAATAGACAAATCCTTCTTTTTCCAAGTCAGATAAAGCACGCTGGATTGTATTGGGATTGACCCCCGCTTCAGCAGCCAATTCTCTGACGGCAGGTAGCTTTTCGCCAGCTTGCAGTTGATTGGAGATGATTTGTAATTTTATCCTATCCATAATTTGTAAATAAATGGGCAGATTATTATGAAAAGCTCAACTCATGATTCTTCCTTTCTGTATTTTTTTCTTTAGCAAGCAAAATAGAAATTTAGTATAATAGAAAAGAGAAGAAACAAAGGAGAATGCCGTGGTTGCTCAATTAGATACCAAAACTGTTTATACATTTATGGATAGTTTGATTTCTATAAAAAAATATGTAGAAACAGCTAAAAATTTAGGCTATCAAACTCTAGGGATAATGGATATTGACAATCTCTATGGGGCTTATCATTTCATGGAAACGGCGACCGAGCAAGGAATTCAGCCGCTTTTAGGCGTGGAAATGACCTTGGATTACGCTGGACTTCCTCTTAATCTTCGCTTTCTAGCTCTTGATAGCCAAGGGTATCGCAATTTAATGAAACTTTCTACTTTAAAGATGATAGGAAAAAGCAAGTGGGAAGAATTTCAGCACTTATTGGAAGGGATAGCGATTATTGTGCCTGTGTTTGAGGGAATTGAAGCCTTAGATTTGGGACGAGAGTTTTATATTGGCGTATTTCCTGACACTCCTAAGCAGGCGTTTTCTCATGCAACCTTACCTTTGCAGACAGTTCGCTATTTTGATGCAGGCGATTTAGAAACCTTGCAAATGCTATGTGCCATTCGTGAAAATAGTAGCTTACGGGAAGTTGGAAATTTGCCAAATCACGAGTATCTCTTATCACCTGAGCAATTCACACAATCCTTTCAAGAAAATTATCCAGAAAGTCTGGATAATTTAAAGCGGCTAGTTGCAGGCATTCATTACGAAATCAATACAGAGTTGAAATTACCACGTTTTAATCCAGAACGACCAGCAGCAGAAGAATTACAAGAACGAGCAGAAATAGGATTAGAGAAAAAAGGACTGAGTGGTTCGATTTATAAAGAACGATTGCAGCAAGAGCTGTCTGTCATCCACCAAATGGGGTTTGACGACTACTTTTTGATTGTCTGGGATTTATTGCGCTTTGGTCGCAGCCAGGGCTATTATATGGGTATGGGGCGTGGGTCTGCAGTTGGAAGTCTGGTTGCCTATACGCTAGAGATTACAGGGATTGATCCTGTTGAGAAAAATCTTCTTTTTGAGCGCTTTTTAAATCTGGAACGTTATACTATGCCTGATATTGATATTGATATTCCCGATGTCTATCGCCCGGAATTTATCCGCTATGTCCGCGATCGTTACGGGACGATGCATACAGCGCAAATCGTGACCTATTCTACTTTTGGGGCTAAGCAAGCAATTCGTGACGTTTTTAAACGCTACGGGGTGCCAGAATATGAATTGACCAACATTACTCGTAAAATCAGTTTTCGTGACACATTGACTTCAGCTTATGAAAAAAATATGTCTTTTCGTCAGATTATTAACAGTAAGCTGGAATATCAAAAAGCTTTTGAAATTGCGAAAAAAATTGAAGGGAACCCTCGTCAAACCTCTATCCATGCAGCAGGTGTGGTGATGAGTGACAATGATTTGACAGATCACATTCCACTTAAATACGGGGAAGATATGTATATCACGCAATACGATGCACATGGTGTTGAGAGTAACGGTCTGCTCAAGATGGACTTCCTTGGTTTGCGCAATCTAACCTTTGTCCAACGAATGAAAGAAGCAACTTTGGAGAAATACGGTGTCGCTATTGACATTGCAAAGATTAACTTAGAAGATGCAGCAACCTTGCAGCTTTTTGCTGCTGGCAGAACCAAAGGGATTTTTCAATTTGAGCAAGCAGGTGCCATTAACCTTTTGAAACGGGTGCAGCCAGCTCAATTTGAAGAAGTGGTTGCAACAACTTCACTCAATCGTCCAGGAGCTAGTGACTATATAGATAATTTTGTCAGAAGAAAGCATGGACAAGAAAAAATAGAAATGCTGGACTCAAGTTTGGAAGACATCTTGGCGCCAACTTACGGCATTATGCTCTATCAAGAGCAAGTAATGCAAGTAGCGCAACGGTTTGGGGGCTTTTCACTCGGAAAAGCTGACATTTTACGTCGTGCTATGGGGAAGAAAAATGTTGCCGAAATGCACAAAATGGAAGCAGAATTTGTCACAGGAGCTCTCGAACTTGGGCATTCTGAAACTAAAGCAAAAGAAGTATTTGCAGTTATGGAAAAGTTTGCAGGTTATGGCTTCAACCGTAGTCACGCTTATGCCTATTCTGCACTTGCTTTTCAGTTGGCTTATTTTAAGGCACATTATCCTGATATTTTCTTTGATATTATGCTGAATTATTCAAGCAGTGATTACATCACAGATGCGCTAGAATTCGACTTCCAAGTTGCTTCTTTAAATATCAATAACATTCCTTATAGAGATAAGTTTCAAGATAAGCAGATTTATTTAGGACTGAAAAATATCAAAGGTTTACCACGAGATTTTGCTTATTGGATTATTGAAAACCGCCCATTTACAAATGTGGAAGATTTTATTATGAAGTTGCCAACGCAATATCATAAGATTCAGTTGATAACCCCTTTGGTACAAGTCGGTTTGTTTGATGTATTTGAAAAGAATCGCCAAAAAATCCTACAAAATCTTCCGAACTTATTTGTCTTTGCAGATGAGCTGGGCAGTCTTTTTGCAGATACAAATTATAGCTGGACAGAAGCAGAGGATTATACTGAAGCAGAGAAATTCGAGTTAGAAAAAGAAATCATCGGTGTCGGTTTGAGCGAGCATCCCTTGGTAAAACTTGCAAAATCTGCTACTCAAGCCTTTACCCCTATTCAAGACTTGGTTGAAAACAATCATGCAACGATTTTAGGAGAGATTTTGTCCATTCGTGTCATCCGTACCAAAACGGGGGAAAATATGGCCTTCTTGCAAGTAAGTGATGCTAAAAGAAAAATGGAAGTAACAGTCTTTCCAGATGCTTTTAAACAGTTCAGCAAAGGTTTGCATGAAAAAGGCTTCTATTATCTGACTGGTCGCGTTCAAAAACGAGAGGAGCGTTTGCAGTTGATTTTAAATGATTTGCAGGAAGCTGTTACAGAACGTTTTTGGATACAAGTAAAAGATCACGAAAGCGATGCAGCAATATCCGCTATTTTACGGAAATTTCGAGGAGATATTCCGGTTGTTCTTCGATATGAAAATGAAAGAAAAACAGTAGCAATTACTCAATATCGTGTTCAAAAATCAGAGAAATTACAAGAAGAATTGAAAAAAATAACCATGAAAACGATTTATCAATAAAAAGTTAGGAAAAAAGAGGAATTTTGGTTTTGATTGTGGTATAATCAAGGGTGAATGTAAAAAGAAAAAGGAGCACAAACGAATGAAACGTATTGCTGTTTTGACTAGTGGTGGTGATGCCCCTGGTATGAATGCTGCTATCCGTGCAGTTGTTCGTAAAGCAATTTCAGAAGGAATGGAAGTTTACGGTATCTATGACGGTTATGCCGGTATGGTTGCTGGTGAGATCTATCCACTTGATGCTGCATCAGTTGGAGATATTATTTCACGTGGTGGTACTTTCCTTCACTCAGCTCGTTATCCAGAATTTGCCCAATTAGAAGGACAATTAAAAGGGATTGAGCAACTTAAAAAACATGGTATTGAAGGAGTCGTAGTTATCGGTGGTGATGGTTCTTACCATGGTGCTATGCGTTTGACAGAACATGGTTTCCCAGCTGTCGGACTTCCTGGCACGATTGACAATGATATTGTTGGTACAGACTTCACAATCGGCTTTGATACTGCTGTAACAACTGCAATGGACGCCATTGATAAGATTCGTGACACATCATCTAGTCACCGTCGTACTTTTGTTGTTGAAGTAATGGGACGCAATGCTGGAGACATCGCTCTCTGGGCTGGTATTGCTACAGGAGCTGATGAAATCATCGTTCCCGAAGAAGACTTTAAGATTGAGGATATCGTTGCTAGCATTAAACGTGGCTATGAAGAAGGAAAGAAGCATAACATTATCGTTCTGGCAGAAGGTGTTATGTCGGCCGATGAATTTGGTAAGAAATTGAAAGAAGCTGGTGATGTGAGCGATCTTCGTGTGACCGAACTTGGACATATTCAACGTGGTGGCTCACCAACTGCACGTGACCGTGTTCTTGCTTCACGTATGGGTGCTCATGCCGTTAGCCTTCTTAAAAAAGGTATTGGTGGTGTTGCGGTTGGTATTCGCAACGAACAAATGGTTGAAAATCCAATCCTCGGTACAGCAGAAGAAGGTGCTTTGTTTAGTTTAACTGAAGACGGCAAGATTATTGTAAATAATCCACACAAAGCTGATCTTGATCTCGCTAAATTAAACCGTAGCATTTCAATGTAATTTAAATTTGTTATCCTGGTCATAAAGACCATTAAATAAAAAGGAGTTTTCATATATCATGAATAAACGTGTAAAAATCGTTGCAACTTTAGGTCCTGCGGTAGAAATCCGTGGTGGTAAAAGATTCGGTGAAGATGGATATTGGGGCGAAAAACTTGACGTTGAAGCTTCAGCGCAAAATATCGCTAAATTGATCGAAGCTGGAGCTAACACTTTCCGTTTCAACTTCTCACATGGTGACCACGCAGAGCAAGGTGACCGTATGGCTACTGTTCATCGTGCTGAAGAAATTGCTGGTCAAAAAGTTGGTTACCTTCTTGACACTAAAGGTCCTGAAATCCGTACAGAATTATTTGAAGGCGATGCTAAAGAATATTCTTACAAAACAGGTGAAAAAATCCGTGTTGCAACTAAACAAGGTATCAAATCAACTCGTGAAGTTATCGCATTGAATGTTGCTGGTGCACTTGATATCTATGACGATGTTGAAGTTGGAAAACAAGTTCTTGTTGATGACGGTAAACTTGGTCTTCGCGTTATTGCAAAAGATCCTGTTACACGTGAATTTGAAGTAGAAGTTGAAAACGACGGTATTATCGCTAAACAAAAAGGTGTTAATATTCCAAATACAAAAATTCCTTTCCCAGCACTTGCTGAACGCGACAATGACGATATTCGTTTTGGTCTTGAACAAGGAATCAACTTTATCGCTATTTCATTCGTACGTACTGCAAAAGACGTCAACGAAGTTCGTGCAATCTGTGAAGAAACTGGTAATGGACATGTGAAATTGTTCGCTAAAATCGAAAACCAACAAGGTATCGAAAACTTGGATGAAATCCTTGAAGTAGCGGACGGTATCATGATTGCTCGTGGTGATATGGGTATTGAAGTACCATTTGAAATGGTTCCAGTTTACCAAAAAATGATTATCACAAAAGTCAATGCAGCTGGTAAAATTGCGATCACAGCAACAAACATGCTTGAAACAATGACTGAAAAACCACGTGCGACTCGTTCAGAAGTATCAGACGTATTTAACGCTGTTATTGATGGAACAGATGCGACAATGCTTTCAGGTGAATCTGCAAATGGTAAATACCCACTTGAATCTGTAACAACAATGGCTACAATTGATAAAAACGCTCAAACTCTATTGAACGAGTATGGACGCTTGTCATCAGTTGACTACGCACGTAGTTCTAAAACAGAAGTTGTGGCTTCAGCTGTTAAAGATGCTACAAACTCAATGGACATCAAATTGGTTGTAACAATGACTGAATCAGGAAATACAGCTCGTTTGATTTCTAAATATCGTCCAGATGCTGACATCTTGGCAATTACATTTGATGAATTGACACAACGTTCATTGATGTTGAACTGGGGTGTTATTCCAGTAGTAACTGAAAAACCTGCATCTACTGATGATATGTTTGAAGTTGCTGAAAAAGTTGCTCTTGAAAGTGGTCTTGTGGAATCTGGCGACAACATTGTGATTGTAGCTGGTGTTCCGGTCGGAACTGGTGGAACAAACACAATGCGTATCCGTACAGTCCGTTAATCTATCTCATTCAGAAAACTAGCCTATCAATCCAACGATTATCTGATTGATAGGCTTTTTAGTTGCAAATGGGAGCAGAGATAACAGTTGACTTTCCTACCTTTGTTTATTTTCTGAAAACATGATATAATGAGTAGAAGAAGAGGAGAGACTATGGTTAAAAGAGATTTAATTAGGAATGTTATTTTTTTATCTATTGTTGTGATAATCATTGCTTGTTTGCGAATTTTTATTTTTACACCATACAGGATTACTGCAAAAGATGCGAATCATTTTTTGCAAGATAAAGATGTTGTTGTTGCCAATAGAAATGAAGAAATCAAAAGAGATGATTTTGTCTTGTACGAGGTGAAGGGAAAAGAGCATGTCGGACGTGTCATTGGTCTAGGAAATGACTCCGTTGTTTATATGGATGATGTTCTTTACTTAAATAATAAAATCAAGTCAGAAGATTATTTAACGAAGGCTAAGGAAGAGTACTTAGCAAAAGCTACTAGTACGGGTTATTTCACTCATGATTTCACCATTCGGACATTAACTAAATCGAATGCAAATAAAATGCCAGCGCAGTCGTATCTGATTCTGAATGATAATCGACAAGATATGGAAGATAGTCGGAAGTTCGGCTTGATTACAGAGAAACAAATTAAAGGAGTCATCTCATTTAGAGTACTCCCGCTTAATCAATTTGGATTTATTAAAACAAAGTAGTTCAACTATTTTGTTTTTTTATTCTTTAGAAAAGGAAGTTTTTGCGGTAATTATTAAATTTTTATGGATATATTTGCAAAAAGATGTTGAAAATATAAAAATTTTTGATATAATGATAAATATTTATTTAGGAGGTGTACGCATGAACTATATTTTTGAAGTTTTGCCAAGCTTATTGAATGGCGCATTGGTGACTTTGCAAGTATTTGTTTTAGTCTTAGTTTTATCCATACCACTTGGAATTGTGATTTCCTTTTTAATGCAAATTCACTTTAAGCTGCTTCATTGGCTTATAAATATTTATATTTGGATTATGCGCGGTACACCTCTCTTGCTACAACTGATTTTTATTTATTATGTTTTGCCAAGCATTGGTGTGCGTTTGGATCGGCTTCCAGCAGCTATCATAGCATTCACGCTAAATTATGCTGCTTATTTCGCCGAAATTTTCCGTGGTGGGATTTTATCTATTCCAGCAGGACAATATGAGGCGGCTAAGGTTTTGAAGTTTACACCATTTCAAACGATACGGTTTATTATTTTACCGCAAGTTGTCAAAGTGGTGCTTCCAAGTGTCTTTAATGAAGTGATGACATTGGTAAAAGATACATCCCTTGTTTATGCGCTTGGTGTTTCCGACTTAATCTTGGCTAGTCGGACTGCAGCCAATCGTGATGCGAGTTTAGCACCGATGTTTATAGCAGGGGCTATTTACCTTGTCTTGATTGGTCTTGTGACGATTGTATCGAAGCAAGTTGAAAAGAGATATAGTTACTATAAGTAGGAGGCGCTTATGTTAGAATTAAAGAATATTAGCAAAAGGTTTGGCGAAAAGCAAATTATTTCCGACTTGAATTTAAAGGTGCCAGAAAAGCAAATCCTTGCCATTGTAGGACCGTCTGGCGGCGGGAAAACGACATTATTGCGGATGTTAGCTGGCTTGGAAACAATTGATTCGGGTGACATTATTTACAATGGCGAAGAGCTTCCCTTAGATGAACTTGAAAAACGTAATCTATTGGGATTTGTGTTTCAAGATTTTCAGCTATTTCCACATTTAACGGTTCTTGAGAATTTAACTTTATCACCCATTAAAACAAAACATTTTACAAAAGAGGACGCAGAAAAGAAAGCAATTGGCTTGTTGACCCGATTGGGACTAGCAGAATATGCAAAAGCGTATCCTTATTCTTTATCAGGTGGTCAAAAACAGCGTGTAGCATTAGCTCGTGCGATGATGATTGACCCAGAAATTATCGGTTATGATGAGCCAACTTCCGCATTGGATCCGGAATTGCGTCTTGAAGTTGAAAAGTTGATTCTTCAGAATCGTGAGCTAGGAATGACGCAAATTGTGGTGACCCATGATTTGCAGTTTGCAGAAAATATTGCAGATACGATTCTCAAAGTGCAGTCTAAATAGGAGGAGAATATGAAGATAAAACGTTATGTTCTTGCGATCTGTAGTTTGATTTCTTTCTTGCTCCTTACAGCTTGTAGTAATGTTAACAATCCTAAAGTAGATAATTGGTCAAAATACCAACAAAAAAAGAGCATTACTATTGGTTTTGACAATACATTTGTTCCTATGGGATTTGAGCAAAAAAATGGTCAATATGCTGGTTTTGATATTGATTTGGCAAATGCTGTTTTTAAAGAATATGGGATAAAAGTGAATTGGCAGCCGATTGATTGGGACATGAAAGAAACTGAACTCACAAATGGAACGATTGATCTTATCTGGAATGGGTATTCGGCAACTGATGAGCGACGAAAGAAAGTACAGTTCACCATTCCTTATATGAAAAATGAACAAGTACTGGTTACTAAAAAATCATCGAACATTGCAAAAACAGCTGACATGAAGGATAAAATTCTTGGTGCTCAGACGGGTTCTTCGGGTTACGATGAGTTTGAAGCTCATCCGGAGCTTTTGAAGAATCTAGTTAAAAATCATAAAGCTGCTCAATATCAAAGTTTTACAGAGGCGTTGATTGATTTGCAAAATAGCCGGATTGATGGATTGTTGATTGACCGAGTTTATGCCAATTATTATTTAAAAGAAGAGGGGATTTTGCAGGATTATTATGTTTTCCCAGCCGGATTTGATAGTGAATCATTTGCAGTTGGCGCTAGAAAAACGGATAAGCAGCTCGTTGAAAACATAAACCAAGCATTCAAAAAATTATATCAAACAGGTCAATTTCAAAAAATAGCAAATAAATGGTTTGGTGAGGATATTGCGACAGATGAAGTCAAAAAATGAGAGAACATCTGATTGTTGCATCAGCCCCCACAGAAGAAATAAAGACAAAACCCAAAGTTTTCACTAGGAGTGTCATCTTAGTGAGGGCTTTGGGTTTGATGATTTATTGATTGTGAGAAATGAGGACCAAATTAGTTTGCTTTACTGATAAATTCCTAAAAATTATAGGCTGAGAATATTTTTATCTCAGCCTTGTTTTTTATAGCAAAACTCCTTGTTAGCCTTGTGGGAGTGAGATAGGAAAGTCAATTTCTATGGGATTACGACTGTTGTTCACTCTCGTTTTTTCGTGTTTCTTGGTGGAAAATATTTTGCCACGTTTCGTGACGACGCCAAAGGCTGGTATGAATAATCCCGTCTTCTTCGTAGCAAATTAGTTTGGTTTTTTGGCTGATAGAAGTTAATTGAAAATTTTTGATAGGAGATTGTTTTCCTTTTTCGATTTGAAATTCCTCTTTGTTCATTTGGTAGCCATCCTGAGAAATGTAAACAAATTCAGGCGCTAGTAAATCCTCTAATTGGCTTCCCTGCTCAACCAATTGCTCTCTCATAAATAGCTTTCGATAAACATTGTCCAATATTTCATCTTCGGGGATAGGAGCAGGCTCAATGTGGATGTCAATATCAAAGACACCAAAGCGCTCTTTGAGCATATTTTCAACCTGATCGGCAATTTCGTGGCTTTCATAGACAGACAAGTCGGGATTCATTTCTAAAATGAGGTCAAGATAGATGTTGCTACCGTAGGTTCGCCCTCTTTGAGATTTAACACGGGAAATTTTAGGAATTTCTAAAATGGCTTCTTTGTATTCTTTTAAAAGATTTTCATCAAAACCGTCTGATAGACTAAAAGAAGATTCCATGAAAATTTCGTAAGCTGTTTTAAGAATGAAAAATGTAATAATGATGGCAACCAGTTTATCCACAATCGGGAAATTGAAGGCGCTTGCGATGATTGCAATGGTTGTACCAAGCGAAGTAATGGCATCAGATAAATTGTCTTTGGCAGCTGCGTCGAGTGCTTTAGACTGTGCTTTTTTTGCTAAAGCTTTATTGTAAAAATACACTCCTGTCATGACTAAGGCGGAAATAATCCCGACGATAGCGCCTAAAGGATCAATAGTTGTTTCTTGGCGAGAAATAATTTTTTGAACGGTATCAATCAAAACATCAAATCCGACAAAAAACATGATAAGAGAAGTGATAAGGCTGGCTAAATCTTCAATTTTCCAGTGACCAAATTTGTGATCCGTGTCAGCCGGTTTGCGTGCCATACGAAGCCCTATCAAAACGGCAATATTAGCCACAATATCTGAAACATTGTTAAAACCATCGGCTGTCAAACTAGAGGACTGTAAGACAGAACCGGCAATGATTTTAGCAATGGATAAAACGATATAGGCTAGAATGGCTAAAATAGCACCACGCTCTGCGAGTTTCAGATTTTTTGCTGGATTATTCATGCTTTTTTCCTTTCAGAATGTTTATTATAACGCTTTTTAAATGATTTTTCAAACTTTTATGAGGAAGAACTAAAGCAAAGATTTTCTTTTCTAGTTTAGCTTATGAGTGATTTTTGTTATAATAGAGTCATTGACTTTGAAAGAGGAAAAAAGATGAATCCCTTATTAACTGGTATGAATGACCGTCAGGCGGAGGCAGTTCAAACAACGGAAGGTCCTTTGCTGATTATGGCAGGAGCTGGGTCTGGAAAAACACGTGTTTTAACCCACCGTATTGCCTATTTGATTGATGAAAAGTTAGTCAATCCTTGGAATATCTTGGCGATTACTTTTACCAATAAAGCAGCTCATGAGATGAAGGAGCGTGTTTATACTCTCAATCCAGCAACAGAAGATTGCTTGATTGCGACTTTTCACTCGATGTGCGTGCGGATTTTGCGTAGGGAAGCTGACCATATCGGCTATAACCGAAATTTTACGATTATCGATCCTAGTGAGCAACGGACTCTGATGAAACGAATTCTTAAAACGCTCAATTTAGATCCTAAAAAGTGGAATGAACGAGCTATTTTAGGCACGATTTCCAATGCGAAAAATGATTTGATTGATGAAGCGGCCTATGTAGCTTTAGCAGGAGATATGTACACAGAGATTGTGGCGAAGTGCTATGAGATGTACCAAAAAGAACTCCGTCAGTCAGAAGCGATGGACTTTGATGACTTAATCATGCTGACCTTGCGCCTTTTTGATAAAAATCCAGATGTGTTGACTTATTACCAGCAGCGCTATCAATACATCCATGTGGACGAGTATCAAGATACGAACCACGCTCAGTACCAACTGGTCAAATTGTTGGCTTCACGCTTTAAAAATATCTGTGTGGTTGGTGATGCAGATCAGTCTATTTATGGCTGGCGAGGTGCTGATATGCAGAATATCTTGGACTTTGAAAAGGATTATCCTGAAGCTAAAGTTGTTCTTCTGGAGGAAAATTATCGTTCAACTAAGACCATTCTACAGGCTGCTAATGATGTGATCAAAAATAATCGCAACCGTCGACCAAAGAATCTTTGGACACAAAATGCTGATGGTGAGGATATTGTCTACTATCGGGCTAATGACGAGCAGGACGAAGCCCTCTTTGTCGCTAGGACCATTGATCAGCTGAGCCGAGAAGGCTACAATCATAAGGATTTTGCAGTCCTTTACCGGACCAATGCTCAGTCCCGGACAGTGGAAGAAGCCCTGCTCAAGTCTAATATTCCCTACACCATGGTGGGGGGAACCAAGTTCTACAGCCGCAAGGAAATTCGAGATGTCATTAGCTATCTTAATCTCATTGCTAATACTAGCGACAACATCAGTTTTGAACGTGTTGTCAATGAGCCCAAGCGGGGTGTTGGACCGGGTACAGTGGAGAAAATTCGTAATTTTGCAGCTGGTCAAGAGATGTCTCTTTTAGATGCTTCTTCGCAGATTATGCTCTCACCTGTCAAGGGGAAAGCTGCTCAGGCTGTTTTTGACTTTGCCAATCTCATTTTGAATCTGCGCGAACAATTGGACGAATTGACCGTGACAGAATTGGTAGAGCTGGTGCTTGAAAGGACTGGTTACACCGAGCAATTAGCAGCTCAAGCTACGTTGGAAAGTCAGGCTCGGATTGAAAATATCGAAGAATTCCTTTCTGTTACTAAGAATTTTGACGAAGATTCAGAAAATGATACTGAAGAGACTAGTTTAGACAGACTTAGCCGTTTTCTCAATGATTTGGCTTTGATTGCAGATACAGATGATGGTGATCGGGAAAGCTCGGAAGTGACACTTATGACACTGCATGCTGCCAAGGGATTAGAGTTTCCAGTGGTTTTCATCATTGGTATGGAAGAGAATGTCTTTCCACTTAGTCGTGCGGCTGAAGATGAAGACGAGCTAGAGGAAGAGCGCCGATTAGCCTATGTTGGAATTACTCGTGCTGAAAAAGTCTTGTTCCTAACCAATGCAAACTCGCGCCTGCTATACGGAAAAACCAATTACAATCGTCCAACTCGTTTTCTCAATGAAATTAGCTCAAGCTTGCTAGATTATCAAGGCTTGGCTCGACCTGCTAATACATCCTTTAAAGCTTCCTATGTGAATGGCAAAGCTGTTCAGTTTGGTCAAGGAATGAGTCTCGCTCAAGCATTGCAGGAACGCAAGCGGCAAGCTGCACCGATCAGCATTTCCTCAAGCCAGTTGCAATTTGGTAAGAATGTAGCTGCTAATCAGCCGACTATTGATTGGGCTATCGGTGATATTGCTCACCATAAAAAATGGGGAGACGGAACGGTATTGGAAGTGTCAGGCAGCGGTAGTAGCCAAGAATTGAAAATCAATTTCCCAGAGGTTGGATTAAAGAAACTGTTGGCAAGTGTTGCACCAATTGAGAAAAAGTGAAATCTTAAATATAAAAAGATACTGTTATGATTAAGTATTCCATTGAAGCTTGGATTTATAACTCGGTTGCTAAGGAAATTTTGCTCTTAAAAGTTAAAAGTGGGCAACTTTCTTTCTGGCAACCGATTACTGGTGGCATTGAAAATGGTGAAAGTTCTGAAATAGCTTGTATTCGTGAGATTTTTGAAGAAACGGGATTGGAAATCGAGCTAACAAAGCTCTTGAAAATCAGTCATCACACAGTTGTTGTTGATGAAGACTTGACTATTTTAAAAACACTTTTTCTTGTGAAAACAAAGCAAAAAGATATTCATATTTCTGATGAGCACATTGATTTTATGTGGACAGAAGTTAAAAATGTGCCTGATATATTGTACTGGCAGAGCAATCAAGAGACTTTTCAAAAGGTTTTAGAGAAATTGAGATAAGGTGTTCATGGAAAGGCACTGTCTATGACAGAGAGTAGATTATTTAGAATAGTGTATGTTCTTTTAGAAAGGGATAACGTTACAGCGAGGGAGCTGGCAGAACAATTTGAAGTATCTGTTAGAACGATTTATCGAGATGTTGACCGACTTAGCAGCGCAGGTATTCCAATTTACACGACACAAGGCAGAGACGGAGGCATTCGACTGACGGAGGATTTTGTACTAAATAGTTCTTTGCTTAATCAATCGGAAAAAGAGAAACTGTTGGTTGCTTTACAAGGATTAGGGGTTACGGGTCTTCTGCATGAAAACGAGCTTTTGACCAAACTATCGGCTTTATTTAAATTGAACCAACCAAACTGGATAGAAGTAGATTTTACCAGCTGGTCCAATAGCAAGAAATATGAAGAGCTATTTCAGAATTTGAAAAATGCAATCATCAGTAAGCAAGTGATTTCCTTTTCTTATGTTAGCAACAAAGAGGAATTCACCCAGCGTCAAGTAAAACCAGTCCGCCTGCTTTTTAAAGGACAATCCTGGTATCTTCATGCATTTTGCTTAGTCCGAAATGATTTTCGTTATTTTAAACTTTCTCGCATAAGCCAGCTAAAGCTTTTACCACAACATTTTGCAGATAACTTTGACAATGTTAGCTTGGAAAAAGAAGCGCGATTAGAAGAGGTCGTACGAGTCAAGCTGAAATTTAATAAAAAAGTTGCTTTCAGAGTATATGATGAACTGGATTGTCCAGTCAAAGAAGATGAGCAAGGAAACTTGTATGCAGAGATAGAAATTCCGAATGATTATAGTCTGTACTGCTATATTCTCTCTTTTGGAGACAATGTGGAAGTGCTGGAGCCAACAAAGATTCGTGTGCAAATAACAGAAATGATTGAACGTATGGCACAAAAATATAAAAACTGATAGCAGTGTCTACTTTTTCAAGCTTCATTTGACTTTATTTCCAACCTCGAAAGGTTCCCCAAGCCTTTCGAGCTGTGTGGAGGTGGGATAGAAATCAGGTTTCTACGAAACTACTGATTTCTGTCTCACTTTTTTATTTTTGTTTGACATTAGAATTGTCAGAATTTATAATATAAGTATAAATTAAATGACAGCATATCATGAATTGTTTGACTAGGGTTCTTTATTTGTTTTTTAGGAGAAAGAAGGGATTTGTATGAAGAAAAAGTCGGTTGTATCTTGGATACTGGAATTTGTCTCTCTTCACAAATTTTATTTTATTGTTAGTCTTGTTTTTGCCTTTTTATCTGTTTTATGCGGATTTTTGCCTTATTTTTTTGTAGGAAATATCATCAATCAGCTCTTACAAGGCAATCGAGATTGGAATTTTTATGTCCTTCAGTCCATTTGGATAGGACTGGCATGGATAGCACATTGGGGATTTCACGGGATTTCGACGCTCTTGTCTCATACAGCAACCTTTAAGATTTTAGCAGAAATGCGCTATCGTCTGACAGAGAAATTGGCCAAATTGCCTCTGGGAACGGTTTTAAGTCAATCTTCTGGAACTTACAAAAATATCATTGTTGAGCGAGTGGATGCCACAGAAGTAACTTTGGCACACTTAATTCCTGAGTTTACATCCGGGCTATTTGGTCCCTTTATTATCTTAATTGCCATGTTAGTGATTGATTGGCGCCTAACCATGCTTTCGCTTCTGACAATCCCGATTGTTATCTTAGCTTATGGGAATATGCTACGCAAGAGCGAAGGTGATTTTGAAAATACAGTCGAGAAAACAAAGAAACTCAATGATACAGCAGTAGAATACATCAATGGGATTGAAGTCATCAAGGTTTTTGGAAAAGAGAAATTTTCTTACGATAAATTTGTCAGGGCTGCCAAAGAAGGAGCTGATTGCTTTATTGAATGGATGCGTAAATGCGTAGTTGAAATGGGCATTGTTACAGCTTTCTTGCCGTCTGGTTTGCTTTTCTTACTCCCTTTTGGAACTCTCTTTTACCTTCAAGGTAGCCTAACAGCTAGTAACTTTATTTTACTAATCATTCTGTCTCTTAGTCTTTTGACGCCGTTTATTTTAGTGGCTTCCTATATGGATGATTTACGGAAAATTGCGACAATCTTTGGTGAAGTGATTGCTATTTTGGAAAAACCTGATTTGCCTCGTCCGACAGAATTAACGGACATTCCAAAGGGAACAGAACTTCAAATGATAGATGTTAGTTTTGGTTATTCAGATGAGGAAGAAGTATTGCATAGTATTTCCTTAACGATTGAGCCTGATACAGTAACTGCTCTTGTCGGCCCTTCTGGCTCAGGGAAATCTACGATTGCTAAACTTCTAGCTTCTTTCTGGGATGTCAATTCTGGTAGTATTACCTTTGGTGGCGTGGACATTCGAAACCTACCTCTTGATTATTACAGTCGTCAGATTGCCTATGTCACACAGGATAATTACCTTTTTGATGAAACGATTATGGAAAATATCCGTATGGGTAATTCCGCTGCTTCGGATGAAGAAGTGATTGACATTGCTCGCAAGTGCGGCTGCTATGATTTTATTAGTAATTTAGAAAATGGGTTTGAAACGCGTGTTGGAACTGGTGGTAATCATTTATCTGGTGGAGAACGGCAGCGAATTGCGATTGCACGAGCTATGCTGAAAGATGCACCGGTTATCATTTTGGATGAAGCAACGGCTTATACTGACCCCGAAAATGAAGCTCTCATTCAGTCTAGTATTGCTCGTTTGATTGAAGGCCGTACACTCCTTGTCATTGCTCATCGTCTTTCAACGATTGCAAGTGCAGATCAGATTGTTGTGGTCAATGACGGGCGTATTGAAGCAAAAGGAAAACATGCAGATTTGCAGAAGACTTGTCGGCTTTATGCTTCTATGTGGCAGGCTCATCTTGCAGTAAAGGATAGCGATCAAATGACAGAAGGAGGATTGGCAGATGCTTAGTACATTGAAAAAATTCTTTGATTTTTGTACAGAAGAAGATCGCAAGAAATTCTACACTTCTGTTTGTTTAGGGCTTCTAAAAGCTTTCATTATTGCTTTTCGGATTCCAGCTATTGGGTTGGTTGTTATGGCTATCATTAACAATAATGTTTCTATGCAGACTGTAGGGCTCTCTCTTGGAATGATGCTCTTGTCTGTTATTCTTAATATTTTGATTAGCCTGAAAGTTACGATGTTGCAGACAGAAGCGGGCTATCATACATGTACTCATAAGCGGATTGAAATTGCTGAACACATGCGCTACCTGCCAATGGGGTATTTCAATCAAAATAGTCTGGGACAAATCACCAGCGTCACAACCAATACGCTTGAAAGTCTAGCAGATGTTGCTACTCGGGTTGTTATGATGACGTTGGAAGGATTCCTAACGGCAGGAACTATTACGGTTTTTGTATTTATCTACGATTGGAAAATTGGTTTGATTTTGTTGGCAGGCTTGATACTGTTTCTCTTGCCAAATGGATTGATGCGTTGGCAAGCTGGAAATGTGTCAGAAGCTAAACAACAAGCTGATACAGATTTGGTAGCAGTTGTGCTAGAATACAGTCAAGGGATTGCGGAAGTAAAGAACTATAATATTGTTCAATTATCTGCTAAAAAGCTATCGCATGCTATTGAGAATAAAAGGCATTTAGATACAAAGTTGACTTGGGTTACCTCGCCTTATATCGCTCTGCAAGGGATGATTACCAAGCTGACTGGAACGATTATGGGGCTGTTCTCCATTTACTTTTACCTGCAAGGAAGTATGAGTCTTTTGATTTGTATCATGATGCTCATCAGTGCTTTTATGATTTACGAAAGTCTGGACGGAGTTGGTAGCTTTTCTTCTCTTCTTCGAATTGTTGATTTGTCAGTTGATATGGTCAATAAAGTTTTGTCGATTAAACCAATGGATATTAGCGGAAAAGATTTGCAGTCAAAAACCAGCAATATCAAGCTGGATCATGTCAGTTTCTCCTATGAGAGTAAGAAAATTATTGATGATGTATCGTTGGATATTCCAGAAAAGACGACGACAGCTCTTGTGGGACCCTCTGGCTCTGGAAAGACAACTCTTTGCAATCTCATTGCCCGTTTCTGGGATGTAGAGAGTGGCAGCATCAGCTTAGATGGTCATGATGTAAAAGAATACAGCTATGACAGCCTTATTCGTAATTTCAGTTTTGTTTTTCAAACGGTCTATCTGTTTGAAGATACCATTGAAAATAACATTAAATTTGGAAATCCAGACGCTAGTCATGAAGAAGTTGTAGCTGCTGCGAAAAAAGCTGCTTGTCATGACTTTATTCTGTCTTTGCCAGAGGGTTATCAGACCAAGATTGGTGAAGGCGGAGCCAGTCTCTCCGGTGGGGAACGGCAGCGGATTTCCATTGCTCGTGCCATTATCAAGGACGCTCCAATTATCATTTTGGACGAAGCAACAGCCAATGTCGACCCTGAAAATGAAGAAGCACTCATGCAGGCTATTCATTCTTTGACAAAGGATAAGACTATTATTATGATTGCTCATCGACTAAAAACGGTAGAACGTGCCGATCAAATTGTTGTTCTTGATAAAGGACGCATTGTTGAGCAAGGAAAACACCGAGAGCTGCTTGCCAAACAAGGCTTGTACAGTAGATTTATTCAGGAAAGACGCAGTGCTGCCAGCTGGCGAATACAGGCTTAATTTACAAGCAAAAGGATTGTTGTTCATGTGCAACGGTCTTTTTTATATTTAAAGCTGTTGATTTAAAATAACCATAAGAAATGGTATAATAAGATGTTATAAAGAACGATCAATGAAGAGGTATCCATGAACGAAATCAAATGTCCCAACTGTGGGGAAGTCTTTACAGTTAATGAGAGCCAGTACAGTGAGCTTTTGTCGCAGGTTCGAACTGCAGAGTTTGACAAGGAGATTCATGCTCGGATTGAGCAGGCGTTAGCTTTGGAAAAACAAAAGGCACAGAATGAGCAACAGCAGGTCTTAAGTCAGAAAGAGTCTGAAATCCAGGAACTCAAGGCGACTATTTCCAATTTTGAATCACAAAAGGAGCTGATCAAAAAGGATACGGAGCAGGCTCTGTCTGAAAAACTCATCAATAAAGGTCAGCTTATCTTTGCTTATCGAAATGAAAAAGTTATTATCCTGTCAGATGTGAACTCATTTACTAGCTATACGGCAGAACACAGCCGTATTTTTGGTAAGAATAAACTTGTCCGCACCATGGATAATATCAATACCAATGTCAAGTACATCTTTGAAAACTACTTCATCGGTAAAGTACCAAACAACGTGAATGGTCGTGAGCTGTTTAAACAACGAATCATCACAATGGTCCTTGACCCACTTGCTCAAAAGCAAGCCTTGGAGTACCAAGCTAAAGATATTGAGATTTCACAAGGTATCACTAAAGAATCCGTCGTGGTTAACTTGCCAGTTGTCTTGACAGACGCTATGGAAATCTTGTAAATGACGGT
>OGJS01000277.1_pt1 | contig 40548 bp, 32 predicted proteins | sample 1572241 | NCBI WGS metagenome assembly OGJS01 (sample SAMEA2582145, study PRJEB24529) | metagenome | biome: Human gut stool | place: China | collected 2011 | reverse complement strand
CTATCTCAAATAATAATATTTGTCAATAAAAAATACACAAATTGTTATATAACTTTTTGTGCATTTCTTCTTGTTAACTATCCAAAAGTGCCACCGATATTACCGCCAACATAATTTTTCAGCTGGATTTGATGGACTGTTGTATTGAAGTTTCCGACAAAATAACAATTATCCTCTCCGTCTTTCGTCAAGACAATCAAAAACTGAACAACGTCATCATTGTCTGATCTTGTCACCTCTAGTTTAGAAGATTGATAACTGTACTGATTCACTAGAATGGCCATCGCCAATGTTTGAATCATCCCGTCTTGACTCATGGATAAATGATTCTCGAACGTCCCTTTGACCTCTGTCAGATGGTTAGCTTGATGAATGGCTTTGATGGCCTCCTCAAATGCTTTTGCTACTTGTTGCTTCTGCTCCTCACTGCTTTCTGTATAGGGATGTTCTAACTTTAATTTAGCTGTTCGATAGTTCTTCTCATCAGCCGTCTCTGGCTCAGCTACTGAAGAAGGTTTAGACTCTGAAGGTCTTGTGTGTTCCGTCTGAGAATTTTCAGGTTTGTTGCTGGTGAAATTTCTGTAAACAGCTATTCCTGAAAAAAGAAGTAATAAGCTAATCACCATTACAAAAATCATATTTTCTTTTATCCATTCTTTCATTGATCTATCCTTTTTATTTTCCGAGTTTAGGGGCTTTACCGTCTGGATAAGCAAAGGTCGTGATTTCTGCCCTTTGCTGTTCTGGGCTCCAGATACGATAGTTCCAGGTATATGGTTTTTTAAAGGAATCCCAGCCGCTTAGGGGTGTGTTCTGCTCTACTATCAAAATTGAGCCATTTTCAAAGACATGACAGACAATCCCTGTATGGCCATAGCCACCGCCGCCATTCTGAGTCGAGAAGATAGCGCCTTTCTTAGGTGTCGTTTTAACGCCATTTCCAAAGATATTAGCCCAAGCAGCTGCTTGATCTTTCCCGTTTCCACTAACGGATCCTGAATGCCCCCAGAGGTGATTTCCAAGACTAATGGTTAGGTTTACACATTGCCCATCAAGCCCTGGTCCATTACCTGTGACATACCAACCTGTAGAACCAGCATACTCCATACCAAGCGTTTTTGGATCGATAATATATTGCTTCAAGCTGTCTGGAAGATTATCAGGACTATAGCCCCATGCAGTCGCATCAGATGGAACTTGACCTGTTCCATCAGTAGCACCATTTGAAGATGAATCGCTACAATCCTTACTCTTACTACTGGTAAAAGTATCAGATGGACCACTATCTCCAGGTGAAGATGTGGCGCCCTGATAGGGCTTTTCTCCATGAGCACTAATAGCTTCTTTATCCAACCACTCATACTTTTTCCCAAGCGTATTGTACATATCAACCAACTTGGTTTTATAGCTGCTGTCAGTTGCCCAGCCACCGTCCGCAATGGCAGAAAGAGTTGCGATACCATCAGTGTTATTGATGGCTTTTGTATAGAGGGTTTGGTGAGCCATGAACTCAGCTTTCCCCACAATCCCTGCATCATAACTAGCAAACCAGGTATAAGCACCACCGGTCCCATCTCCGACATTAGCTCCTGGTTTGGTTCCAGATAAGTCGATACTATTTTCTCCATAGGTCGCAATTGTGACTGGAAAGTTACTCTTACTGGAGGTTTTAACGCCTCCCATATTGTGTGCTTGCCAAAACGATGTGCCATTAGGATTGGAGAAGTTAAACCCCTTTTCAATCATGGTCTGCGTGATGGACGCAGATGGCAAGAAGCCACCTGCTTTCCAGGAAAGAATATAGGCTTCTTTGTGTTCCTTTACAAAGGAATCAATAGAACCATCACCTGAAGAAATAGAGGAATTAGTAGAAGCTGAAGTTGAGATCTCTGTCGTACAATTTGTCTGTGTGCCACTAACGGCTCCTAAAATACCTGCTAGGATGGTAACTCCCACACTAATCAGAAAGACAACAGAGACTAGTGGAAGCAGTATTTTCAAGAAAACGACTTTTTTCACATCATCCCTCTTTCTACCATAAGCCTAAAATCGTCTTTATAATGGCATAGAAGATTAAGAAAACAATAAAGCCAATTCCTACCTTCTTCAGACTTTTTAGGAACTCTTGATCGCGTGCTTTTTGAGCAGCCAACCGCTTTGGATCCGATTCTCCTTCAGAAGCAAAATAATCCCGTTCTGCTTTCATTTTAGCCTTCGTGACCAACACATATTCATCAAACGCTTGTTTTTTCCGACCAAAATAGCCGAGTTGATTGTTCTTTTGCGACATAAAACTTTCCTTTCCTTCTACTGGATACCACCATAGCGTTGTACTTCTGGAGTTAATAATTGCTGGTTAAAGACTAAATTTCCAACTCCTGCAATATTCATAAATAACTGACCCTTAATTAAGCGTGGTAAGGTCTCAAGTTCAGATTGATTCATCGAACCTGCTAGGGCATTGGCAAGCAAAGGAATGCTTGTTTCGTCTGTCTGCGCAAACACACGGTATTGCATGAGTCCAAAGATACGCTGCACAGATGTGACGTAAGGGTCTTTATGATTTCCTGCGCCAGCTTCAAATAGGATTCCTCTAAGGGAGTTAACAGATAACACAACCCCTGCAAAATTCTCTCCCATGGAATCAATCATATCTGCTAGTAATTCCACACTGCTTTCATACTTGGGATTGATAAGAGTTTGCGCTTCACTAATGTTCACAATGTAATGTTCCATATCCATCTCTGTTAGATTGGGGGTTGCTTTTAGTAGTTGTTTACAGCGTTTGCCGTTGTTTACAATATCAGCTGAGACCAAGGAGAGGACTGAAAAGATTTGAGCATTAAGCAAATGTGGTGTCCCTTTTAGACCTGAAAAGTCAAAGGTCACCACTTGTTCAGAAGAAATATCCTGGAACTCTGTGGTCCCTTCAAACATTTCTTCGTTTGTTGTTAAAAGTTCATTGAATGTTTTGTAAATACGGTTAACGGATTTGATCTCAATCTCATCAGGATTACTTTGCATCATGAGACTACGTTTATAGTCATCCGCAAACAAAATAAAGTCTGATAAAATGGGATACTCTTCATTGACTAAATCGGTAGCTTTCAACTTCTCTGGATTGAGTTTAGGGTTGCGTGCCCATAAGCCTTCCTCAATGTAGAATTCATTTAGCATATCACCAAAGGTCGTTAAGTCATCGCCAGTCGCTTCACTGTTCAGTAGTTTGAAGATACTCTTGAGTTTCTGAATATGCAGGTTGTAAGATTTTTTCTTATCTATAGCCGTTCCTTCTTCATTCGTTACAGTTGGAAAAACTTGAAACATATTAATGCGATTGGCTTCTCCCGATAAGTCTAAAATGAGACCGTGCTGTTGTCTGGTTTGATCAAGAAATGTCCCGTTAGCGTCGAAGTTACGAATGTAGTTCCCTTTTGCATAGAGTCCGTCTGTATGTTTTAAAAGAAAGGAGCGTTGACCCATTTTTGGATTGCCTGAGAGAATCATAAAGGAACGCGTCCTGCGTTCATCTCGTTCTAAGAAGTTGAAATTGACGGCCCCTTTCGTCGGGGTCCAGCCCAAATAGACTCCTCGCTGGTCTTCTAGCTTGGTATGATTAAAGAAATAGCCACCTGCTAGGTCATGCGCTCTAATGGGAATCCCACGTCTATGATTAGGTAAATCAATTTGATATTGTGCTGGAATAAAGGGTGCATGATACTCAAAGTCCAATTCTCCTGAGAGAATGGTTGACTTGAAGTTTGACGTCTTATCTTTAATATCCTCCACCTTCTTGAAAAGCGCTTCTTTCGTTGAGGCTGAAGAATAGTTGCGCACATACATCCCCAACATGGCGATGTTCTTCTTTTTAATATCTCGATCTAACTGAGTAAGATCCTTGATTTCATCTAATTCTTGCTGATTATCAACGATTTTACTGTTACTTGTAATACGCGTCGATTTTTCTTCTATGGAATCCTTAATCTCTTGCTTCAGCTCTTTGTTGTTGGCTCGATAAAGCGATAAGAACGAACGGGTTCCAGGAATTAACATAAGATCTGATAGCCAAAAACGATCTAAATCTTCTGATGGATACTCGTAAAAATGAAGGGCAGTATGATATCCGTCTCCACTCATCCAAGAGCGGTCATCTTTCTTGAAATCAATATTCCCCTGTGGTTGAATCCGACTGAGAAAAGCGAGGTCATACCCTTGTGCTTTTAGCTGCCGCTGTCTGCGTTTTGATAATTCTGGCATACTCTTCTCCTTACACTTTTTCGTTCATATTGTTAAATTGCTTTATGATTTGTTCCTTCTTGATTCGGGTAATTTCTTGAGGAACAAAATCATTATTGCCATAAGACTTAGCTTTGCGAACCAAGTCATCTAACTCGCTCGTCGTTGGGGCAAAGAGCCACAGAATAAATTCTGTGTTATAGATTTCCTGTTGAATACTCTCTTCCACCTGAAGCTCATTTATGAGAATCATCTCACGATCATGCAACTGCAAGTAGCGACGTGAGTCAGGTAATAGCTTTGCCTTTTCTTGACGCACCAAACTCAAATGATGGCGGAGGTCCATCATTTGTGTATCTGTATTGGTTGGTAGGGTCGTTGTTTCAATCTGAATATCTGTATTGAAGTCCGTTAACCATTTTTCAAAATTATCAATAGTCCGTCTGATTTCATTGTAAGAGAGCGACCCTAAGTCCTTTCCTGGAATCTCCATCAGCTGAAGATAACCATAATCGACTAACTGGATGTATGCTTGACGATTATCAATAATGGATTTCACATCCAGCAATTCCACACAGGAATGGAGGTCAAAATATTCCTGGTTGCCTTTCTTATTCTCTTGTTTTCGACCTAATGGTCGCTTCGCATTAGGCCTCATTTGCGTTTGTTTAATAGCCATTAATGGTTCTCCTTTCTATGATAATTCAGGCTGACATAGCGCTTGCGGCGTCTTCTAAAAAAGAGGAACATACTATTCCAATTCTTCTTTCCACCATTTGTCGGTAAAACTAGATACAGACACATCAACGGTGTTAGAATCACAAAAGCAAGTAATTGCGGCCACTGGCTCGTTGGAAAAATCTTCGTTCCAATAGACACGGCTGCCACAGCTGATCCGCCTACAAAAACAATATCAGCCATCACTAACCCTATAATTTTGACTTTGGCATAAATGTCCCGTGGGACACCATATTTCTCATCCATCTAATCAACTCCTTTTCATTGATACTTCCATCATAAGAGATAATGAAATTCTTTGCATTAAGGGGACAAATCAATTCTAGCTAATGTTTAAGATGTTGATGTTGCATAAGAAGTTATATATCTTTGTATATAAAAAAGAAGCCTCAAGATGAACTTGAAACTCCTTTTTGTTAACATGAAACATACAATGTTAATAGTTTGCCTTTTTTTGAAAAAAACGTAAACACCAATAACTACCTATCACACTTGAGATTTTTTACCATATTGAAAAATACATCTTCTGACAAAATAGTGATCTCTTGTCCTTCCGCTATTCGAGCGAGAACTGCTTCATACTTCTTAGAACGCTTATCCGGTTCAAAGAGATTTAACTGCTTATGACCTGCCAGTAGAATCTCCGTTTGACTAGAAACATACCCTTGGACAACAGCTCCTTGATTTTCTAAAAAGACAGTCACTTCTTGTCGTGTCATCGGACGTAAACTTCCTGTAATCACAATGATCTTACCAGCAACATCAATCATAAGCTTTACTCATCACTTTCATCAATTTCGGCCCCTCTGATGTGTGATTGACCTTGCATGCGCTGAGCGGACTGCTGCATTTGTTGGTTCATATAGTTCATTTGGTGCATGGATTGTTGGAGATTTCGTCTTGCTGGAGAGTCTATTTTCGGTTTTTTAGGAACATCCTTAGTCGCATTTGGGATAGGCATTTCTTTAGCTGGTGCTGTCGGATCACTAATACCAGAGAATGCTTCACCTGAAGGCTCTGTAGAAGATACCGTAGGGTCTGTAATCGCTCCCCCAGTTGGTCCAGCCTCATCTGAGATAGTTCCAAGGCTATCAAATCCTGCCGAAGCATCTGGATCATATGGCGAAACAGGTTGAGGATAATCCTTAAAACTATGATCTTTCAATCCACGATACACCGCATCATGGCCAGCTTGTTCTTTCTGATCAATATGATCAGAAACGCCTCCTGCAAAGTCTTTGACTTTCCCAATAGCCTCTTTCCCCATCAGGTCGGCAGCACGATACATGTTACTTAAACCTCCTTTGGCTGCGCCTGCCACTCCTTGGTCTTTCACTGCATTGAAGGCACCGCGAATACCACCACCCGTTGTTGCAAGACTATTTCCGAGTACCTTACTACCTGATGCAACAGCTCCTGGAACTTTGCTTGCGACATTCATGCCAAAGCCACCAAGTCCCATAGCCGCATGACCAACAGCACCTGCTCCTGTCGCAAAGGCTTGACCAGCCATCATGGCTCCAATGAGTTGTTGGGCGGTATCACTGTGACCCGTTGACACACCAAGCCAGCGTTCAATCATCGAAACGCCTTGCATGGCCGCAAAGAAAAGTCCGATATAAACAAGGCAAGCTGCCAAACATTGTTCCCACATGCTAAGGCCATCGAAGAAACCACCTGAGAGCTTCGTTATTGCCGATACAGATAGAGTTGGTAGATCTCGACAAATCTCAAGAGTCACCCGCATAATTACCACTTCAAAGAAAATACCTGCTATAGCACCACCTATGGTTCGTAACAGCTCTTTATACTTCTTAGAGTTGGATAGTGAAGAATAGCCTTGGAGCGGTGAAATCATGGCTTGGATAAGGATGTCAAAGACGGACTTAACCAGTTTAACAGACATGGAAATAAAGAGAATAATCAAGATGATGTACTGGGCATACATGGCTACCCAGTTAACCTTATAGCGCAAGTAGACAGCCTCAAAGGCATTCAAACCACTAGCTACTCTATGCTGATTTATCGAGTCTACACCATCGTTATTAGCGTTTAACTTATGTTGAAATAATCCCTGAAGTCCTGACAACGTTTTAGAGCTTTTTTGCCAATCCTTAACAAAATCAACGTTACTAACACCATAGTTGGCTGTGAAATCAATTTTATTAACGTAATCCAAGCTATCCCTCTTATTATCGGCATCTGTGATGTTATTGACGGCTGTGGAGCCTTCTTTCACAGGCTTAATATAACCTTGATTATCCAGAGGGAATAGATCCGTGTTAAAGTCCTTATCTACAAGGATTTTGAGATCAACGACGTTGTTTTTCATGGGCTGTATGGCCAATGAAGCCGTCTCTTTTGATTTGCCATCAGCTGAAAGTGTCTGGACGTTCTGTGTGTCAGAAGCCAACGCATTTGAAAACGTCGTAATCCCCATAGGCAGCCAGGACGTACAGAAGGTCACGACCAAAAAGGTGATAATGGCCTCTTTATATTTCACAGGCTTTGTAAAAACACCTGTGATCAGACTGAAGACCAGGACGAGGGTGAAAAGGGAAGCTCCCAATACTTGAAGCCAAAAATAAATCTGCCCAATAATCGTTGAGGTATCGCCTAAGTAGCCAAAAAGTCCAAAAAGCTTAAACATGTTGTTAAAGACATGTTCTAGGCTTGCCGTGATTGAATAGAGGGCTTTTCCAATGCTCCCAGGAATAGCCATAAAATAGGTGAGATAAACTGGCGTGGGCTCAAGATAGTTGGACCAGTAAGCGTAAAAGTTTGCCATCTTTTGTCCATCTTCACCCGTTTTAGTTCCATCTAAGTTGCCACCAACATCCTTCACCATATCGCTAAATGTTTGATACGCCAATAAAGTAACCTACTTTCTTTTTAGTGTTACTTTTAGGATAAGGGATAATCAAAAATCGTGCTCAAACATGACATTTTTAAAATGAAAAAAAGACCCTTTCGGGTCCTGAGGAGAAGTTTAGAGTTTAGTCTGCTTGACCAATAAAATCATACCACCCATCAACCTTCCCTGAGTGTTCTAACTCAAGAATACGAATGGACTTACCGCCATCTGTTAAAATCACACAATAAACAAAAACTTCGCTGTTTAAATTTTCTTTGTATGGAGAAACTGAAATAAAGAAGTGATCTTTGCCATCCACCTCTGATTTATGATTAACCAGCGCTCCTTTAGCTTCTGTGTTAAGTTTATCCTCGGGAATAACCTTAAAGTAGTCCTTATCGTCACTACTTGTATTAGTTATTGTATTATTTTTCTTATCGAAGACCAACTCACTTGAACCTGAAGAGAAGACGCTTCCTCCAGAAGCAGAGTCCGAAGAGTAGCCAGTGTATTTGTCTTGAAGGAGATTAGGAATGCCGTTAGCGTCTTTAGAGCTACAGGCTGCAAGTCCTAGGACTGCAAAAGCTAAGACAAACAATCCTAAAATCTTTTTCATCTACTACTCCTCCATATCATCAATCAAGTGGTCTAAATAATCTGAGGCTGATCGTGCGCCTGTGGCTTTCGCCAGACGACTGAGCTTCTCACGTATCGACGGGCGTAACATCAGCTGATACTGCCGTTTACGCTCAAAATTATCAGCTGTTTCTGCTTGTGTCATACCCTCACCTATGATGATACTTTCTCTATGTTTTTTATTATTTTTCTTAATTGTATCTTAATACTAGATCACTGTCAAGGATTTTACAAATATAAATATATTTGCATTTACATTGGTATGTTTTTATCTGTTTTTATGCTATTATATCCCTATAAATCACATAAGAAAGAGGTGAGATGATGTTACGTTATCCAGCTGTCTTAACGCCAAATGATGGCTTTTTCACGGTTACCTTCCCTGATATCCCAGAAGCCATCACCCAGGGAAAGGACGTCGCTGAAGCACGACAAAAAGCGCAGGAAGCTTTAGTCTTGGCACTAGAAGACTATGAAGACTTTCCCAAGCCCAGCACGATTGAAGCCTTGGAGAGCGACTATCCTGAAAGCATATTGACCATGATCACCTTTGAAGCATAGAGAAAAATCCAGATTGATGTCTGGACTTTTTGTGTGCCCTTAGATGACCTCGTCACTGTATGGTTCAGCCTCTAAGAGATCAAAAGCATTTTCTTGACTTGGTTGTTCATAACTTGGTACAGGCGCCTGTCTGACGTCTTGGACGAGGCCTTTATAGAGGTCTTCCTGTGTTTGGTAGGTTTTATCAGTACTCTTAGCACTCTTTCGTGGCTTGAGTTTAGGGTCAGTTACCATTCGACCTTCTAAATCATAACGCCACTGGATGAGGCTCTCAAGCGCTTGTTTTGGAGCTACCTCGATGTCTTGGAGGTTGAGCCCTCGATGTCCTGACTCAACTGGAATATCTGCCAGCGTCATCTTACGGTCAAACTCTTGTGTCAAGAACATGTAACTATAAGGATAAGCAGTCTTATCATGCAAGAAGATAGGGTCTGGTGTGACTTTTAGCCCCAGCCTATCACGGTTTTTCACCCCACGCAGGATGACTGCTTCGCCTTCTTGGAGCTTACTGATTTGTGTTTGAGTGAGGACGGATTGTTTCTTATGATCAACGGAAACATTTGGATTAGCCTCATCAATGATATTGGCCGAGCGTCTGCGGCTGGTGATGGTCTTGTCTCCTAAGCCTTCGCTAAAGGCCTTATTAGTGTCCCCTTTAGACTTGATATAGACTTCGAGTGAGCAGTTATTGCGGATGGTCATAGCTGTCTCACGGCCATAGACGGCATCCAGTTGCTCTAAGTTTTGGATCCAGAGATAATAGAGAATATTTTGACCAAGCCCGATGGAAATTTTCGTGTCCATACTTGGAATAGCGGGTAGGTTGGTAAACTCATCGAGGATATGTAGAATACGTAAGACACACTTACGACCAAAGGACAGCGCCAAATCATAGTTGGCATTAAAGAGCTGATGCAGAAAGAGCGAAATCATGCTATTGTACTCTGTCCTGTGAGGCGGTGTGACCAGGTAGATGATGGTTGGCTTTTCAGAATAGATAAACTCAATAGCATCTGCTGTAAGTAAGTGGTCTTTCTTGGTACTTGTGATATTGTCTACTGCGATGTGATCAAGTACAGGCTCTTTGGTATACTCATCCAGCTGGATAACCTTGCCATGCTTCTTGAAGACTTTCTTAGCTTCAAAGTTAAAGCGCTCCTTACGGATGTCAGGCGCATTTTCAGGATGGTCAAAGTCGATGGAGACCTTAAAGTGGTTTGGGAGTTTAGGCTCAATGACAAAGGTCAGATAACCTTGTTCATCGATGAGGACTGTTTGAGGGTCTACTAGGGTCTTTGTCATGGTTTTAACACCCCATTGTTGCGTCGATGTGATAGACAGCCGTGCCCGCTGGAAAGCATAGCTATTGGCTAGATTAGCCTGAGATGATGAGCGGAAACGAATTGAGAGGCGACGTGGGAAGCCGATAGACTCCAGGTCAATATCGTTTTTTGAAGTCATCTTGGCCAAATTATCTTGTAGAAACAGATTGATCCCCGTCATCATGCTGGAGTAGACGTTGCCTTTGGTCTCACCTTCGCCAAAGTCAGAGATCCGAAAAGCCATGTCTGCCATCTCACGAAACTTAGAATAGCGCACCTGATTGACTTTTCTGAGGTTATCAAAGTAGACGGTGAGCCGTGATTTTTTGGTCACGGATTGGCCTGCTTCAGGAGCTTCCACAATTTCTCCGACGCTATCGACGTAGACCGTTTCAGAGCCCAGGTCTGTCAAATACTTGGCATCGTTACGGATAGTGATGGTGTCCCAGGCATCTTCTTCACCACTTTGCTTAGCTTCATAAGCACGGTCAATCAGCGCCATGACAATAGCGTTAAACAGCGAGATAGACGACTTACGGAAATACTCAGAGTTTCCTTTATTGCCACCCTTGATGGCTGGATAGAGACTTTCTGCGACGGCGTTGACGTGCATCTGTGTCTTTTCGTAATAGCCTTTCTTGGCTGCTGCTATGGCAAGCGCTAAGGAATTATAGGACATGGAGTAATCCATATTTTGGTAGGACAATACTTTGACGTTATAGCCACGCTTACGCATGGTTTTATAAGATGACTGATAGTGTTCCCCTTTAGGGTCTCCAACAATCATTGAGGGTTGGTCTTCTGCCCGACTATTGATGTCAATAACTGGGGTAATGGTCCCCTCACCCTTACCAGAGCGAGTCATCCCGATCCCCAAGGTATTGATGGTGTCATCCTCGATATAGTAATCCCCTGAAGGGATTGAAAGACTATCTAAAAGGCGCTCACACCAACTCAGATAGCTCCCTAGCGTGCGATTGCTCCAGAGCATCTTCGTCCCTAGTGTCATTCCTTCTAGGTTATGACGACGTTTGTGCATAACAGGAAAGCCCCCTGCCCCTGGATAAGTCATGGTCTTGTTAGGAACCTTTTTGTACTGCTGCTTGACTTCTTTTTCCGTCGCAAACCGATCATCCCCTTCCTCGTTACCATTATAGTCACGGTATTGTTCAAAGTTGACCCAGGCAGAGCGCCAGGCAATGATGAGACCAATCACAAGGAGAGGGATGGAAAGGATTGGGGCAATACTATATACCTGAGCATTGAAGAGGTTGCCAAAGGCAAAGATGTCCCAGTTGAAAGGCACGTTAGCCGTCCTTGTTACAATCATCGTGGAAATTAGGGTCATCAGTCCTCTAAAAACAGTGACCACATAATTGACCACCATAAAGGCCAGAAGAGAAAAGAGCAAGCCCATAACAGCCCAACTGCGGTAGGTTCTAAACGATAGGATGGGCTTGAGCTCTTTGTCAAACCGCTTACGGCCTCGACGTAAAAACGGCAGTCGCAAGCCAAGCCGTATCACTAGGTTTGAGACAAAAAGGAGACTGGCCACAGGGAACCAGCTGAAGAAATGCTGGACTTCCCTTAATATGGTCTTTGTGATACCTGACTTTTTAAGTGCTTTAAGCGACGTTTTTCCTTGTGTACATTTGGTCTGTAGGAACTCTTTCCACTCACCGCTCTTGATTTGCCTCAGAATGGTCAGGAGATCCTTCGTTTTATCCTTGCTGGTGGAATAGACTAAGTAGGCGATTAAAGCGACGAGAGCGAGACCTGTAAGCCAATTACTAAAGATAAAACGAACAAGGGCGGCCAGAAATTGGCTAAGGACATCAATCATAGGCCATCACCTCATTTCTGCCTTCCAAAAAGCGCTTGAGCTTACGCCCACAAAGGCTAGAATAGACGAATACGGCAAATTGTTCTTTGGTGCTTGTCGCCTGATAACGCTCCAGATAGCTTCTAGCTTCCTGATGCGTGTCTTGTTGTAAGAGAGAGGATGGATCCTTACGACTCTGTTTCAGCGCACAATCAAGCGTTCGTGAGTCTGCTAAGAGATCATCCATATAAGCAGATAACTGCGACATAATAACCTCCTTTTTCTAGTAATAATTCTAGTGTAAGGGATAATCAAAAATCGTGCCCAAACATGACAAAAGCAAAAAAGAGCCCTAAATGGACTCTTTGAAATTTATCGAAAACTTCTTAAGCGAAAGGATCACCAGCATCTAAAGGCTCATAATTTCCAGCTGGAAAGGTCTCAGGTTGGCTTGTTGATTGACCAGTTGATTCAGCATAGGTTACTTCTTGCGCAATCGGGTCTTGAGGGACATCGCCAGTGTTTGCCATTTGAGGAGTGCTTTGAGACTGACGTCTGCGATCACTAGCAGCCTTATCCTCTAAGAAAGTGATGCCATCATAGTTCTTACATTGATAAACTTTTTATCAAGTATTTGCATGAAGAGATTGACGATACCGAATTAGATGGGTCTTCTGATTTAGCTAAAAAAGTTAAAAAGTTAGATTTTCTTCAAAGAATTAAGCTAATTGAAGAAATGAAACTATAGACCAACCCTCAACATTACTGAGGGCTTTTTTTATTTTGTTAGAAAGAAATTTTTAGAACAGAAAAAACACCCTTATGGGTGCTTCTTTAATCTATCAATTTTCCTATAAGATCATTTTTCTTTGGTAGGTTCAAGAAACACCACACAAAAGATTACATCAATCCTGCTGTTAAACATGAAGATATTTTAGATTATCTTGTCTTTAGCTAGTTGCAATAAGAAAATCATCTAACTCCTCTATAGAAAACTCTATTATTTTATATGAAGCTATAAATTCAAAGACTGATTGCATATGTGCTTCAGTCTTATTTTTGGCTTCCTCATAGGATAAAAAGGGTTTAGCTTGTTTTATTTCATCTGTCCACCCAATACTTCCATCTTCCCTAGGAATAAGCCAAACAGTTTGAAAAATACTGACTTCCGCCAAAACCAAATAATATTTTTTATCTACTTTCTCGTTTGTTACTTGTGTTGACATCTTACTTCTCCTTAAATACTCCGCCATTGTTTCTTTTTAGGGCTATCAGCAAGTTTAAAAGGGATGAGCTTGAAGAACGATTTCGTTAGGTCTAGGAATATCCTGGATATTTAAAAATTGTTTTCTTTACGCTTAGCAAAACCAAGCATACCTAGTGCAGTAGTTAGAATAACTGCACCTGCTGTAGCAATAGCTGATGTTGATTTTTGACCAGTGTGTGGAAGAATCCCTACTTCTTTTATGCGTTGTGTTGAAGGTGAAGGTGATGATGTCGCCTTTTTTGTCATATTAACTGATAATTTATTTTGATTCTCTGTGGCATTTGAACTACTGCTAGATTTGTCCAGAACGTTTGATAAACCATCCCTGTCAATCTGATTTTTTTGCTCAGTCGGATTATCAACTACCACATATCCATCTGGTAGTTCATCTTGACTAGGAGCTACTAGAGGGATTGCTGTGCTTATTTCTGACAACTCTCCAGTAGCTGGATTTACACTATAGGTTGTTGTCATGCGCAGTCCATCTGTTTCACTAACTTGCGGACGAGTTCCAATATGAATAATACGTGGTGCTCCTTCTGTCAACACTCTGCCAGTCACGTCCTCTACATGTGCTTCACCACTTTGAATGACTTGAATAGCCCCCTTTGCAAGACTATCATCACCAACATAATTTGTAACAATAGGTAATACGACATTTTCACCAGTCCCTACTTCAATAATATGTGGTTCCATTTCCTCACGTGCTTCGGTGATACTTGAGGATAGATTGCCATCTGGCAAAAGTTTATAAGATGTGGTTGTCGTTACGTTACCTTCTTTACCCTCTTGTAGAGTTGTTCGTTGACCTCTTGGAGCCTTGGCATTTTCACGAACTCTTTCAACAATAGGTATAATGGTTGACGATACAACAGCCTTGGTACCAACTGAAACAACTTTATCTACTGGCTGTTTAGAGATGGCTTCACTTGTGGTATATTTTCCAGTATGCACGCCATCGTGACGTTTGTAGGTGGTGATGATATTTTTGGCCCCATTTTCACCTTGAGTAATGATCTTTCGCACACCCGCTTCTACAGTTTCGTCTGATACGTAGCGAGTGTTGTATGGGATAGTCTGAGAACTTTCTACCACTTCATCTGTATTAGTGTTTTTATAGACTGTTCCTGGAATAGTTTCAATATTGTTATCAACTGCATTTTTCCATTGTTGGTAGGTAATTGATTGGCTTTCGTTTTTAGTAACTTTATCTTTATTGGTCTCGTTCAAAGTTTCCTCTTTAGGAGACTCTTTAGTGAGGTAAAGGTAAGTAGCTACTCGACGATTATCGACAAAGGAACCAACAATACTCTGCTTGCCATCATCTGATTTAGTGTACCCACGTGTTGACCCACCACCATCTAGGAGGAATGCTAATTTGATCTTATCTAGTCCAATTTGCTGTACATAATCAACAATGTCATTGTGAGAATAACCTGTCTTCTGTGACGTATGACCATTGATGATAACAATTTCTTGTTTCCCATCCTTATACTCAATAAAAAGTGTTCGTCCATTTTTCTCATTAGGGTCACCATGCCACCTACTATCTTTACCGAAGGATGGTTCAAGTTTCCCATCAATAACGAAGGCACCAAATGCCCCAGTATTCCAACCGTTTTCACCTTGCAGCTCAAACACCTGGTTAATGCTAGTGTTGTTTAGAGTAGTTGCTCCCACATGACCGTTGCCATCTGAGTACAAGATACCTGTTTTACCCGCATTAATCTCTTTTTGACTCCAAGCATTATCACCATTCTCCAGCTGCCAGAAACCACTTGTAACGATGACAGAAATTTGGCGTTTGGTTGCCTCTTCTGAAATAGCCTCCTTAGTCCAAATCGGGAATTGACCATCTTTAATTTGGTTGACAGCCTTTTCTAGGTGATAAGGACCATTGCCGTCCCAAGTAATAGTTCTAATGGTTAGCCCATCTTGTTGCTTGTCCGTTACTTTAATAGCATGGTCAATCATGAAGGCATCATCCGATTCTACTTCGTGAACCACACCACTTAAATGTTTATCTTGGTCTATGTTTTGAACAGCTGATGACGTATTCTCATTGTCAGTGTATGTCTCATTAGCCTCACTTGATACTGGCTGTATGTCATTACTTACTTGTTTATCTTGGTCTACGTTTTGAACAGCTGATGACGTATTCTCATTGTCAGTGTATGTCTTATTAGCCTCACTTGATACTGGCTGCATGTCATTACTTACTTGTGCTGTATGAGTTGTTTGTGTATTATCTTGCGTATGGTCTGTCACGACGGCTAAGCCATTTGAGCCGTCTGTGGCTGTTACCTCATCCGCCGAAACATTTCCAGCTGAGAAGGCGAGTGCTCCTGCCAGTGCAATACCGCAGACAAGACCGTAAGCCTTTGATTTCCTAAAGTACCTAATTTGAATTAAGACAGAATAGTATTTTTGCCCTCCTTGTTTAATATCCATTTTTTCTCCTTTATGTGATATAAGTGGCTTTTTCAGCCTACAACAAGCCAAGGGCTCGAACCCTGTTAAGCACCGACTGCACTTGTTACTGACTTTAACAGGGAAGGAACTGTAAAAAATAGATATTCCTTCCCAAAGCCATATCAGGGAGCGAATCCTGATATGGCAAACCCAGTATTTCAATACCAAGTTTTTGTTTTGCCTAATCAAGTCTTACGTCTTATCAAATTTAACTTGATTAGGCAAGATGAGACTTTAGTCTATGTCTTCTGTTTTCTTACGACGTACTGAACCAAGTACACCGCCAAGACCTAGCAACATTGCACCAAGACCTGCAAGTCCCACAGAAGCCATTTCACCTGTATGTGGGAGTTGGGGTTGTTGTGGTGCTTGCGTTGGTGTCTCAGGTGTTGGATTTTCAGGGGTGTGAGTGGTCACTTTTGCGACCATTTCTTTACCATTGACCGTGTTGATAAAGGTATTTTCAACTTCTCCAGCTGCAATACGCTCAACTTCGATATAAAAGTCAGCGTCAAATGTCCCTTCAACACCTAGTGAGTTAAGGAACTCTTTATCAATGGTGTAAGCCCACTCACCTTTTTCAGCGTCCCAAGTGACTTTAATAATCTTATTGATAAAGTCACTGTTAGTGCCTTGGTCGAAGTTAAAGACAAATTGATACTCTGTCCCTTTGGCAATTTTATCGCCTGCTTTAATCACTTGACCGTCTTTAGTGGTCACATCATATGGCAAGGTCATGTCTTCTTTAGCGGTATACTCTGTCCCTGTGATGACACCTTTCCAGTTGCCTGTATAACGATCATGAGCGGTATCGAGTTTGTCAAGACCATCATATTGCCATAAAGTCTCATGGTGTTTACCAACGGTCACCCCATCAAGAAGATAATGGATATAGTCACCAATTTTCACTTCTTGACCATCAAGGACTTTAGTTTCATCTTTGGCGTCCAAGGCGTGCTTTTCAGGTTGCACGGTTGGGATGGCATTTACGACAAGGTTTGAAACATAAGGATTTCCAAAATCGATTTGTTGGAAATCGTTCTCAACCTTTTCACCGTCTGCCACATTAAGTGTCGCTGGGAGATTGATTGTGATGTTTCTATTCTTCGACACATAGTCCGAATAGAACTTCACTGGGTCTTTAGCAACCCACAAGTAAAACTCACCTTTTGGCTCAAGGCCTGCTTGTTTGAGGAAATTTGAAACGGCTTCTGTACGTCCTTTGTCAGACAAAACATGGTACATATCAAAGAGTGCTTTCACGTCCTTATTTTGTCTATCTTTGATAGTAATATTGTCAACATCAACCGTAAACGCACCGTCTTGCACGTCATCCAAAATACCAAATCCTTTAGCAATCGCCTCTTTAGACGCTGTAAGGCTGCTGTATGGGCTGTAATCCGTGGTTAGTCCATAGTTGACATGTTTATCAAAGATAGTAGCCCCGTCAATGTCAGCACCTGAATTGTCAGTGACAGTCTTGGTTGGTTTTGGTTTATCAGGGGTCTTATAGGTTACTGTGTTTGAGTAGACGCTATAATCACCTGCCTTGACGTTGTAGGTGTTCTTATAGAGACCTTTGTCATACTCAGGTTTCACATAAAGGACAGGTGCTTCAATAAACTTCCCTTGATAGACATAGCTAAACGTGTAAGTGTTTGAGGCTTCATCAAAGTTAGCTGTCGTCCAGCCTTTGGCTTTAGCTTCTTCAAGCGCACGTCCGCTATCAGACCCAACGCCACCATCAAGCGGATCGGTGATTGTCACTGTATCACCTACTTTAATGTTGGCTAGGACATTTTCATAAGACAGCTTGTGTTCTTGCAAGTCACCCTTGGCAACTGTCAAGCTATTTGTATTTGCCCCGTCACTATTAGTTTGTGTTTTGAGTACAGTTGGTTTGTACTGCAACTTATAATCATGATAGCTTGCTTTGATAATCTGATTTTGTGTCTCAGATACCGTTGTTAAGCTCAAGGTTGGCTTTTCAGGATTAGTAGCTTTAACCAGCTCAGCCGATACAGGGTCAACTGTAACAGGGTCAACATTTGTTTTAGTCAAATTAGCGGAAATACCAGGCTGTGACACAGGTGAAACGACACGGGTGTTGGTCGCAAACCAATAGGTCTGTCCTCTCGAATCTTCGGGCCCGTCCCACTGGATAAACTCTGTATTAAAAGCAGACCCTGATGTGAAGTATCCAATAGTAGCTCCCTTATATTGACTAGGTGAGCTTGATGTATCCCAATCAGCACCTACATCTTGAGGACGGTTATAGTTGGAAGCATAAGCGTAGCCATCGTCATGCACAGTGACCGTAGAACCATTGATTTCTACCATACGACCGTTCACAGCTTTAGCTCCCTCACGTCCGATAGGGTTATTATTAAGTGATGAGTAAGTGATGGCGATAGGTGCTTTTTCTGACGCTGTAAACGCAACTTCTTGTCCGTCGACATTGTAGTAGTATGTATCAGTTACAGAAAAGTTCATGTAGTCTTTATTATCATCAAGTCCGTTATTACGAGAAACTACAAATCCTTCTGTCGGGTCGTTCAAAACATAGACATTAACAAGACCCGTCGCCCCGTTTTGAATAATTCGAAACTCACGGTGAATACGAGTGATGTTACGCACTTGTCCGTCAGCTGTGGTAGCGGTAATACCCTGTAAGTCATGGTAATCAAGCGAAGTAGACCAACCAGCCCCAACGTCGGAGTATTTCAAGACACCTGTTGAATCCAAGATACGAGCATATCCTGATGTCCCACTTGTTGTCCCAATATAGGCCGTTGAGGTAACTTGTGCCCCAGCAGCACTAGAATTAACACGGGCTTGTGGATTAGGACGATCAAAATCAAGAGCTTGGAGGACAACTTCTTTGGTATAGCCTTCAGTTCCTGTCTTACTTTGTAAGTCTTGATACTGAGCCTGCCACTGTGCCTGTTTGTCTTTTGCTTGACTATATGATGCTTGGTTTTGCTGGGCGATAACTTGAGCTTCTTGGGTTGTTTTTACAGTCTGCGTACTGTAATTAACAGTTGCACCGATACCTGACAACTCCTTGCCTTTACTATCTGCGTCTTGGTTGACTTGGTTGCTTGTGTTTTGTAATTCTTCATAAGCACGTAAGACAGCACGATTAACCTCGACCTTATCGTTAGCAGCTTGAATGGCTGCTTGGTTACGAGCGTTGAGGGCTTCAACTTCTTCAACTGTATTGACGACTTGGTCTTTGACCGTCACGTTCACAGATTTGTTTTTAAGGTCAGTGATAGCCCCATCTAGGACTTGATTGACCTCATTAGCACGAGCTACCGTATCTTGGTAGCGCTTGAAGGCTGCCACATAGCTGTCTGTATTGCGTTTGTTTTCAGACAACTGTTCTTGAGCGATTTTTGTCGCTTGTTGGTTGGCTTGCGCTGTGCCATCCGTAGCTGTTGAGTTATTGTTAGACACAGTAACGGTCGTTTCAGATCCGTGGTCTTGGACCTGTTTAGACACGTAATCATTGTTGGCTTTGATAGCCGTTTGAGCGTCGTTGTAAGCTGTGTTATTAGCTTTCTGTGTCGCTTGTGCTTGTTTGATAGCGTCTACCTGTTGGGCTTGATCTTTTGCAATCTCAGCCTTGGCTTGATTGAGGCCTGCCGTATTGGTTGGTGTGCCTTTATCTTGTTTAGCATCTTGAGCGACTTCTACCCCTGCTTGCTTGGCGTCATCTACCGCTGTTTTGACAGATGAGTTATCAACCGCTACTTCTTGAGCAGCTGTTGATGTGTTTGCTTGGTCTGCATAGCTATTATTAGCTTTGCTTGACGCAGGCTGCACGTCAGCCTGTTCCGTGCTTGGTTGGCTATCTGTTGGTGTTGTCACCTCATCCGCCGAAACATTTCTAGCTGAGAAGACGAGTGCTCCTGCCAGTGCAATACCGCAGACAAGTCCATACGCTTTAGATTTTCTAAAATACCCTTTACCTTGTTCTTTTAACGTCATTCTTTAAATACCCTTTCTATTTATTGATTATGCTTTCTTTTTATTTTTAAACGCCAAAGTTAGACCACCTACTGCAGTCATAGCTCCTAAAATACCAAGAGCTACTGTATTTTTGTCCCCTGTGTGAGGAAGCGTCACAGTTGAGCCATCTTCTTTAGTGACCGTGATAGTCTTGTCAGCATTAGTCTTAGCGCCGATCGCTTCAGGACTTGTTACTGTTCCATCTGATAAGATCACTTGACCATCACGTGTTGAAACAATTTGAGCGCCTGTATTAGTACGTACTGGATTTTGTTCCGTCACATCTTGCACAGTTTGACCTGTTGAAGTTGAAGTAGTTCCAATTTGAGATTGCCCTTGCTGGTTAGCCTGGTCTGTTGTTTTTGGCTTTTCAGCTGGGACACCGTCAAGGCTTTCAGCGTTATCCTTACCTTGTGGTTTGTCTGTAGTTGATGATGTATCTGGTGTTACTGGTTTATCAGTTGGTACGCCATCTAAGCTCCCAGCATTGTCTTTACCTTGCGGTTTATCTGAAGTTGTTGGATCAACTGGAGTAACTGAAGGCTCTGTTGGCGTACTTGGCTCAGTCACTGTGGTAGATGGTGTTGTGGCTGGATTAGTCGTTACTTCCGTAATAGGTGTTGAGCTATCAATCGCTGTCACTTCATCCGCTGAAGCAGTCGCAGCACCAAGTAGCATCGTTGAAGCCAAGAGGCTTGATAAAATCATTTTTTTAGTCATTTTCGTTTCTCCTATTTTCTATATTGTTATTTACTGTTTGAAATCACTGGCTCTTCTGTAAGAAGATAACCATACTGAGCCTTTTTATCGGCTTTTAGGGTCATCTCGATCCGCTTACTTTGCGCCTCACCATCCCCTTTAACGACTAAAACATAAGTCGCATGGTAAAGATTGTTATCCTTGGTGATGGACTCCTGAATCACAGACTGCAAGGTTCCTGTCTCTGCCTTGGTGTATTTGGCATTCCCTGCATCCACAAAAGCCTTGTGGTTGTCTTTATTGCCCGAATAAAGACTTGGCAAAAAGTAGCGGACAAAGACATCAATCTTTGGCTGATTTGCTTGCAAATCTTCCAGCCGTGTCACTTTTTCATGAAGATAATTGATCTGAGCTGTCTTGTTCTGAAGAGATAATGTCAATACCCCAAGTCCCAAAGCAAGCACAGCAATACCACCAGCCATGAACGGCGCTACTTTTTGCCACTTACTTGGCGGTGGTGCATAGGCAAGAGCTGGATGAGCTGGAGCGGTCGCTTGTGGCTCTTGAGGAGCCGTTTGAGGTGTTGTTTCTCTTTGCGTCTCTCCTTGTTCAGGAAAGACAGGAAGGCTTGAGGTCGCAATACCAAGGCTTGCTTGATAGACAGGGAAAATGTCATCTGTGAAATAATCCCTTTTTTCCGCATAGCTATACGAACTAAAAGCCTCATCTGTCAAGATAGACTGCATGAGGGGGTCAAGCAAATTTTGATAGCCGCTATCAATCATAAAGGGGCTGGCAAAGACTTCTCCTTGACTCACAACCTCACCATTTTCTTTACGGCAGACCGCCAGCTTTTCCAGCTGCAAAGCCCCAAAGGTGTCTCTTATCTGGCTAAAGAGCACTTCAGCCTGGATAAAGGTCAGATAAGGTAGCGTATCAGCTAACATGGTAGGTTGTTCCACCAAAATCTCTTGATCAATCCCCTCGATAAGCTGTAGAAGAGCAGGCAAGTCTTTAGGGCTTTGTTTTGGTTCCCAAGTGATCCCTAAAAAGCAGTTATCCGAGATAGCGACATCTTTAGTCTTGTTAAAAAATGCCATAAAGTCTCACTCCTACTGTGCAAATTGATAGAGCCAAGCAAGGGCTGCTGGAGCAGCCGCAACCCCAATAACTGCAACGGCAATCGCTACAGCGTGCTCTTTCATCTTAGATTTTAGTTTTTCGCTTCCTACCCCATAGACAATAGCAACAACAATAGCTGCCACCGTAAAGAGAGCTAAGGAAATCCCTTGTAAATTACTGGTCAACTCTTGTGCTGCGTTTTGCGTCTTGGTAAAGGGATTGTCCGCAAAAGCTGTCTCACCACTCATGAGAAAGAGCGCTAAGGTAGACAAGAAGGTGGTGCTTTGTGCCTTCACAAGGGACAATCGGTTTTTCAAATGTGACATTTAGTCCTCCTTTAATGTTTGATAATTCTAGTGTAAGGGATAATCAAAAATCGCGCTCAAACATGACAAAAACTTTTTTAAAATTTTTCAAAGCCATTTTTTAGCTAAATAATGACCGTCTTAAAAGGGTGAATTGTAACACTCGACCATCATCACGGTGGTAGCTATCTGCTGCCTCACCCGTCACCGAAACATGGATCTGAGTCCCTGGCTTTTCTGCTTCAGATAAGTGCAAGAGCTCATCCGAGATAGGCGCTTTCAGTCTCCTTTCCATCAAACGAGCTAGAGGCCGAGCCCCATTTTCAGGTTCTGTCCCAAAGTCCGCCAGATAATCAAGCACTGGGGACTCAACCGCTAAGCTGATGCCTTGGTTAGCTAACTTTTTCTCAAGCAGTAAGAGATTTTTTTCAACAATTTCTTCAATCACTGACCGCTTGAGGAGGTCAAAGACAATCTTATAGCCAATCCGATTGAGAAACTCAGGACGAAACTCAGTTTTAAGTTCAATCTCCATCGACTTATCAAATTTTCGTCTATCACGCAGCGAAAGCTGGCTGATATCCCCTTTCATCTCAACGGTTTCAATGACCTTGTGTGAGCCAATGTTAGTCGTCATAATGACAATGACATTTTTAAAAGAGATGGTGCGGCCTGTACTGTCCGTTAACCGACCATCATCTAGCACCTGGAGGAGAAGGTCATGGACATCACGATGCCCCTTTTCAATCTCATCGACCAGAAGGACAGAATAGGGCTTACGTTTAACAGCTTCAGTGAGCAATCCTTTTTGTTTGGCTGCCTTATCACCTATCAAACGGACGGCATCCCCCTTTTGTTGGTACTCGGACATATCAAGACGGATCATGGCATTTTCATCATCAAAGAGCCCTTCTGCCAGTGCCTTGGCTAGTTCTGTCTTACCACAGCCTGACGCTCCTAAGAAGAGAAAACTCGCTTGGGGTTTTGACTCATCCTGTAAGCCTGCCTGAGCGATTTTAACGGCATCCACAACCGCTTTAATCGCCTCTTCTTGGCCTTTCACACGACTTCTGATATGGTCTTCCAGCTGGAAGATACGTTCATTCTCACCCTTTAGGATGGTAGTGAGGGGAATCCCTGTTTTATCCCGTAGGACTTTTGCGACAGCTACCCCATCAACGACTTTGTCACCTTGATAACTAGCAATCGTTGCCGCTTCATCCAGTAAATCAAAAGCCTTATCTGGGAGGAAACGATCGGTAATATAGCGAACAGATAAAGAAACAGCTTGCTCAACAGCTTCAGTCAGAATGGTGACGCCATGATAAGACTCATAAACCTTTTTAGCGGACTCAATAATGGTAATCCCTTCAGCAACCGTTGGCTCATTCACCATCACAGGCTGCATCCGTCGCTCAAGCGCCCTATCAGTCTCAACAAACTCATGAAACTCATCCAAAGTGGTCGCCCCAATTAGTTGGATTTCCCCACGGGCAAGGGCAGGCTTGACGACATTTCCAGCATCAAGAGCACTGTCACCGCTACCGCCTGCTCCTACAATAGTGTGGAACTCATCGATAAAGAGCATATTCTCACCGTAGGTGGCTTTCAATTCATCGATAATGCCTTTTAATTTAGCGACAAAGTCCCCACCATCGTCTCCCATGAGACTTGAGAGCTCGAGAGAGCGGACAGTCAAACCTTTAAGGCGATCTGGCACCTGGTTACGGTCAATCATGAGCGCTAAGTTTTCAACAATAGCTGTTTTCCCCACACCTGCTTCACCCACTAAAATCGGATTATTTTTGGTTCGCCTGAGAAGTGATGTGACAACGTGTTGCGTCTCGGCATCTCGGCCAAAGACCTGAAAATCATCAGGCTTTTTAGCTACCTTCTCAGAGAGATTTTCTGTATAGGTATCAAGTAATGGTGTTTGACTTTCTTGTGTACTCAAAAGTGTCCCTCCTCTTTGACTGTTTCTACTTGCGTCTTGACCTTATCTTTAATGGCCTCTACAAAGTCACGAGGGTTGAGCTGACCTTGACCAATCTGCTTAAGAAAGTCTTCCCAGTCGCCCGTCGTCTCAGGATTTGAGAACTCATTATCATACATGAAGTCAATCAAGAGATAAGCCTTACGTTCAGGAAAGAGTTGACCTGTCTTTTTATCCTGTTTGACATAGCCACGTTTAAGGATTTTTTGGAAAATATCAGTCCTAGTCGCTGGTGTCCCTAAACCGTAATAATCAAAGACTTGACCAAAGAGCTGGGCTTCTGTGAGACGCTTAGGAGGCTTGGTAAATTGTTCCTTGACTCCGAACTGCCCTTCAAGAACTTGCCCCACCGCAAAGGGTGGCAAGAACACGTCTTTTCTTGGTGGTCTATCAGCAAGTTCTGTCCATCCAAGCGAAAGGTTCCGTCTGCCTTTGACATTAAAGGCAGAATCTTGACTAGCTAGGGTTACCGTTTGTGTTTGATAGAGGTAATCCCCTGCAAACATCAAGAGAGTACGCTTGACAATGGCTTCATAAATCAATCGTTCTTGTCTGTCCAACTGGAAGAGGTTGGGAAGATTTTCCGTTGGAATAATGGCGTAGTGCCCCTCACTATCAAGCTGTTCTGCATCGACATAGAGGTCTCTAGGTTGATCATTTTCCACTTCAAAAACTCGACTCACTAAGCCTTGGTAGTCAGATACTAAGTATTTAAGATAGCTAAACTCCCCTTCTGTGATATAGGCTGAGCCTGTTCTAGGATAGGAGATAAAACCTTTAAGATAAAGTGACTCAAGGATCTCCTCACTGGTTTTCGTGTCAATCTTGAGTTGACTGGCACAATACCATTGCAGACTCGATGTTTTAAAGAGTTGAGGGGCCAATTTTTGGTGATCGGCATCCGCAATCTCCACTACCTCCAGTCTATTTCCCAGCTGCCTAGCGGTCATCAAAGCCTCTTCACTACTGTCAAAGGTTTCAGTTCCCACAAAGCCCAATTGGTAACCCTTATCTTCAAAGAAGAGGCGCCAATAGCTCTGCGGTTGAAAGTTTTTAATCCTGGTGTCATTTTCTACCACGACACGGACAAGCGCTGTCTGGACACGTCCCACAGATAAACTGGTGCCTTTTCCCCGTGCCAGACGCTGCTGTTTCTGGAGTGTTAAAGTGACTAGGGGTGATAAGTTCATCCCCACTAACCAGTCACTTTGGGCACGTGCTTCAGCTTCCAAGTAATAGTTATAGGTTTCTCTGGGATCTCTAAGTGCTTGAAAGTTGGCTTGAATCCCTTCAGCTGAAAGAGACTGGCCCCAGAGACGGCTTGTAATCTTATCTTTTCCTCCTGAAATACGAGACAAAATAGAATAAGCAATACGCTCACCCTCACGGTCAGCGTCTGTGGCGATAATGACTTCATCTGCCCACTGGACTTCCTTGTAGATGGTCTCAAAACGCTTCTTTTTGCCTTTGGCTAGAGTCATCTGAAAAGGCACATCCACCAAGGGAAGATGCGCTAAATCCCAGTTATCTTCAGGTTCCATGTACTCAAAGAGATGGCCTTCAGGGGCATAGATATGGAGTTCACCAGGGAGATAAGGTGATGTTAGATGATAGACGCCTTTTCGCTCCTGGTAACTTCCTAAAGCCTTGGCATAGGCCTCAGCTTGCTTATCTTTTTCTGCTAAGATAAAGCGTTTCATGGATTTCTTTTTCTCCTTTCTTTGGTGATATTTTTAGTCTAAGGGATAATCAAAAATCGTGCCCAAACATGACAAAAACTTTTTTACACACAAATTACACACAAAATGACTCACAAACGGAGCCATTTTCATTTACATTTTTGGTGGTAGTGGATTAAGATTTTGATGCTGCGATAACCCTTGTTCAGGCGAGAGACGCTGCGCCAAAGGCTTGGTATGTTTTTCAACCGCCTTGAGCATCTTCTTAGTTGTCTCATGCACTCGTTTCATAGACTGATCAAGCTCATCATCAGACAACTTAGACAGCTTATCTGTCCAATTAGCCATATAGGGGATGGCTTTCTCAGACGTATCCAAGCCAAAGTGTTTAGCGGTCACATAGCTAGTCATCTCTGCTTCAAGTTCTTTAATGTCCTTTGGCACCTCTTCCTTGTAACAATCTTTAAACTTAGGATTGTGTAGGGTCGCATGAGCCAGCTCATGGATCAGCGTTCCCACCATCTCCCCTTTGGTGTTTCGATTGTTGAGCTGGATGGATTGATTTTGCTTGTTAAACTGCCCTTTAGCGTTACTCGTCATATCCACCTTTTCAACCGATACCCCGAGACAATCCGCATAGTCTTTGAGGCCTAGAAGCACCTCTTGTGTTTTCACCTTATCCGTATCAAAATTATAGTGGCGATTAGGCATGATATTGGGATACTTTTCAGGTTTTAGATTGGTTTGGGAGAGTTCAAAGACCGTAAAGGTCTTATAGAGGGCCTTCCCTGTCTTGAGGTCACGCTTAGGGAAAGACTTGACTTCAAGACGCCCCTGTTTGATGGCCTCTTCTTCAGCAGCCGTCGCCTTCTTTTTAGGCTTATACTTGGGATAACCCTTATCATTTTTGAGCTGCTGGCCTGTCTCATCAAGGACTGGAATCATCTCATCCATCATTGGTTTAAAGAGTTTGATGTGACCTTTTTGGCCCGCACGAACGGACAAGCCTTCATTTTTGATGGTTCTAGTCTTTCCTGTACGATCATTGGTGTACTCGACATTAGTCCCTCCTAAAACGTCATCAGGCCCTATCCCCATGCGTTTTCCTAGGGCTTCCCATTGCTTATAGGTAGCAACGGCATTAGCACTTCTCCATTGTTCATGGATCAGCGCTGTATTTCGTGGCGAATACTTCGTAAAATGGGACATAAAGTCCAGATATTCTTTGATGTCTTCAGGGTTAGCCGCATAGCTCCTAATCGCTTTGATAGCTTGAGCGCTCAATTCTTCTGCCTTTGCTGTTTGATAAGAAAAGCCATCAAGCTCTTGTTCCACTGGAGAGGTCTGAGGCGCATTTTCTTGCCTCGTATCAAGCTCCTGAGGCTCTTCTAAGCGAGCTTCAACGGTCACTGAATGATTTACCCTCTGATCTTCTTTGGATGCCTCAGGGGTCTTTCTAGCGCTTCCTTCCGCAATAATTTCTCGTACCCGATCAGAAATCCCTTGTTTGACTGCCATTTTTTCAGATGTGTAAGGCTCTTCTGTTTGAGGAGCGCTATTGCTTTTACCTTGCGCTAGCTCTTCTTGTGGGCTTTGTTTTTCCAGCTGGGAAAGGACTTTCTGATCAATCCGATCCAAGTCTTCCCAACCATCCAGCACACGAGCCCCAAGACCCATAAGTCGAGTGACAGGCTGTGTTTCATCCCCCACATCATAGCGGACATTATCTTTGATTAAACGTCCTCCTGGCGCATAGACATCAAACTTAGTCTTCGTATAGGGGATATAGTCTTCACCTGTTTCAAGCGCAACCTTAGCGCTGTCTTGTATCTTGTCGTAAAGGGCTTGGTTCTCCTGGTAAAGAGTGGTCACAAACTCACGATAGTCAATTATCTGCCCTTTCTGGAATGGCAACTGTGCGCCCTTTTCATGATCTTCAGCCAGCTGGAGACGGACATGGTAGTTGTTGAGATAAGTTTTATCACTAGACCAGTCTTTATAAAAGTCTGTGTCTTTCTTGAGAAGACCTATTTCATCAGCTTTAGCCACTACACGATCTAGGCTACCATCGACCTCACCTGATAGCTCATAGAAGCGTTCCCAGGCTGCCCTGTACTCTTCAGGCACTTGGTCAAGCGGTACACGACCAACGTTATAGGCAGCATCTAAAACGCCTGTGAAAGCTTCAGGGGTGATTTCCTTTTGCTTTTCTACAGATAAACTATTTCTTACAACATCAATCATCTTTTGAGCATCATTTTGTGAAAGTTCCTCGTTGATTGATAATTGTTCAAGCTTACCATCACGTTCTCTATATACTCCCAAAACAGTTTGACGTTCAACCTCTTGTAGTGACTGACTAAACTCACCCTGTACTCGCATTAGAGAAGACGGCACTAGGCCATCTTTTGCGGTATCTTTAAATAATACGAGTAAATCATTATCTTCAGGCGCTATTGCCTTTGATAAATCAAGATTATCTAGCTTTTCAATGTTAGTTAAATCATTGAAAACAAATGAGTTAGCATCAACAATATCAGGTAACAAAGGTAAAACCTTCATTTTACTGCGTAGAGCCTTAGAGACCTGGATGTTAGGATAGTCTCCCCTACCTTCAGCAAAGTCATATAGAGTTTCTTTCATCGTCCTATTAACTGGTGATATCCCAGCTAGATGTGCAAAATTCTTTTCTTGGAAATTTACCTCTAGCTTATCAAATTGACCATCAGCATCTTTAAAGACATAGTGAATTTTACTGTCTGCTAGTTCTTGCAAATACCATTGAGCTGTACTTTGCAAGGTTGGCGCAAATAAGTTCAAGTCTTTCATATCCTTAGCTCTAGCCACCCTATAGCCTGGTTTTATATTTGACACACGGGCCCTATCCGTTGTAAAATATAGTTGAGCAGTGACAGGAAAATCAGGTTGTGGTTCATCCACAACAGGCTGCGATGCTGTCCTTGGAGATTCTTCTCCTAAATAATCGGAAGTGCGATGAAATTCGCCCGCATTGCTAGGCTCTTGAGTAATTTCAGGAGTCTTTTTTTCTTGCTCTGCATTATCCATACTCATAGACTGTTCTTCGCCTACTGGCTCCTGGTTCTGATCAGGGGCTTTTTCTGTGTCTCCTACTCGTCCAGTCACCCTACTATCTGCTTCTTCTGCAAGCCTTAGATAGTCTTGTGTTAAAACGCTAGATACTTGCTCTGATATGGTAGCAGTCTCACTGCCTACATCATATCTAAATCTAGTCAACTCTTGACCTTGTTCATCAATCAGAGAAAAGAACGTCTTATCATAGCCACCACCAAAAACAGGTAAGTCATTTTCACGATACAGATTTTCGACAAATTCTTGATAAGGGATTACTTGACCATTTTTATAAAGAGCAGCAATCTCACGACTTTCTGAAAAGTCAAAGAGCACTTGTAAAGCTGGCTCTTGTGTAATTTCTGGAGAAGTCACTTTGTTTTGAGCAACTTCTTGACTTTCTTCTTGTTCATCATCTCTAAGCGTGATGTTAGCTCCCCTATCCATAAGAGATTGATAGGTTTCTGGGGTGATGGTATAGTTCCCCTCTTGATCATTTAAGAGGTCATAGAGCCCCTTTCTAAGATAAAGGGCGTTACGATAAGCATCGTTTGACACCTCGTTAAAGGGATATTCTAGGACATCTGAAATGTTAGTCGCTAGCGTCCCCACAGGGTCCGTCGTGCGCTGTGCCCAGGTATCAGGTGACAGGCTTGCCATATCACCATTGACTGCATAAGCTGAAATAGCCATCTCAGCGGTAAACTCCGTTGAAATAGACGGAAAATTAGCCTTTTTTCTGACTTCTTTTAGAACTTCATACAAACGATCTTGTTCTGGTGTCCCTTTGGTCTTATAGGCATCGATGGTGTCAGCTTTGATAGACTCAAACAACTCTCGATAAGGTTTTAAAGCCTCAATTCCTTTGTCCGATAGCTGCTGCATGGGATGACTCCAGCCTGTTTTTCTAACTAACTGATAGAAATAAGTCGCATCATCCAGCTGGACATGAAGCTCTCCTGCTTGTAACTTATCTGTCAGGGACTGTTTGGACTGCTCTAGCGCTTCTGTAAAGGCTTGATAGGTCATTGGCTCCTCTAGGGGTTCTAGTTTTCGTTCTGCTTGTGCCAGACGGCTATTATCTTGTGGATGTTTTGGTGCTGCTTTTTGTTCCTTCAAAGCATCGTTCCAATCTTGCTTCTCAAAGCCATCTTTTTCAGCTGGGAGCTCTGCTTTTACAACGATGCCTTTAGCTTCTAGGCTTTGGATAAAGTTACGGCCACCTTGATCATTATCAACGGCAAGAGTGATAACATCCGCATGTTTCCCATCGTTAAAATACCCATCATCCACGGACTTTTTAAGCAAGTCTCTATCCCAGTCCTCGTCACGCATATAGACGTTGCGCATTTCTGACTCTAAACGTGCCAGGTTCGTGCCGATAATCCCATCTTTGAGGCCATCCATTGAGACTAAACGAACGTTTTCCAGCTGATCTTTATGGAGTTCATAATAGCTCATGAGGTCAATCGGACTTTCCGCAAAGACAAGACGTTCTGGACTGCCAATATCAACCGATAACCCATTATTACCGTTAGAGTTTCGCATGATGCCTTTGAGATAGCCGTGTTTATCATAGCGTTCTCTGTTTTCGACAATCCCTTGAAGGTTGCCTCCAATCATTTCCCCCTTATGGTCAATGGTTTTAAAGACGATAACGGGTTCAATCGTATCACCTATCTTGGCATTTGCCTGTGTGATGACGTTTTGATCAAGGAAAAAGTCAATCGTTTCATCAGACAGACCACGAACCTCTTTAAGATAGCTTCTCCCTTCGACAAAGGGCTGTTCATACGGTGCTAGGTAGTTTTTAAAGGCTTGTGGGGCATCGTTATGCTGGAGTGTCCCCTCACTATAATCACCATCGTTAAGATAATCAATAGCCTGATTAAAGCTGATATTATTGATCGTTCTGACTAACTCAATCGTATCACCACCCTTGTCTTGGGAAAACCAATGCCATAGGTTCGTTCGTGGGGTGATGACCATTGAGTCATGTTCTTTCCAGCGATACTCTGCTCCTGATTTGACCAGCTCCATGCCAAGGCTTTCAGCCACTTCCACAATAGAGCGCTCTTTAGCGTAGTTTTTCCGTGCTTCTCGTTCTTCTTTGGTATAACTTGCCATGTCTAACCTCCTTAAAATATCTCATCGATGGACGGATCATCATCAGAACCCATCAGCAGTTCTCTAGGGAGCTTAACCAGCTCACCGACTGAGAGACTGTCATAATAGTCTGGATCCATTTGATAACTTGTCACAAGTCGTAAGCCTTGATTGATACCTTGACCAAGATAAGAGACCGTATGTAAGTCATCGTTCATAGCCTGAATGAGCCAATCCCCATCTGGATCAAAATTATCTATCGTCACGTCTGGAAAATAAAGTGTCATGTGTTTTTCTCCTTTGCTTTAATAGTGCCCCGCTTCTCTAAGGTCTGAATAGTCTTTAAGGACACTTCTGAGTTCTTCTGGTTCTACTTGAAAGTCATTAAACCAAGCGACAGATCTTGAAATATGCAAGTCCTTTTTGACATTTATAAAGGCCATCGGCAACAAAAGCATATAGGGACTATCCAACTCTGCGCCTCGTTCTCGTTCTAGGAAGACCACAATAAAGTCTTGATCGCCTTTCGTATTGATTTGCCAGTTCATCGAATGACCCGTTTTACGCTTAAAGAGCGAACTGTATTTGACATCGATGGTCAAATTACCAAACATGAAGTCGTAAATAGGGTTATTCTTTTGAAAATACTTGTTGGCATCGACAGCATCGGGAACCAATTTGTGAAAGAGTTCCTCTGCTTCTCCACCGAGCGCAGCTGCTTTTGAGCCATACTGGATCTTATCTTGTATCTTCAAAGCCCCAGATTGTAAGAGTTTGACATGAGCCACGTGGACAGGTAAGCCACTAAGCCTGACGGCGGTTTTAAAGCTTTCATGTTTTAGGTATAAATCAACAATATCCATCATTTCCTCCTTTATTTCGTTACTTCTACCATAAGGGATAATTGACAATCGTGCTCAAACATGACATTTTTGAAGCGAAAAAACACTTTAGTGACTCACTAAAGTGTTTGGGAGCGTTCTTCTTCCTCTTCTCGACGTTTCTGACGTTGTCTCGCCTTAAGCGCTTGTGTATTGGCTCGTCCAGCTGAGGAAAGAACGGTAGAGAGCCCACTCATAAAACTTGTCGTAGCCTACATTTTCCCTCGATTACCCTGGAGGTTAGCTTGCTTGGTGACTTGTTCTAGGTGAAGAGTATTAGCCACTATGTCAATACCTTACAAAATGGGAACGCGAAAGCATCACGAGTGGTGTTTTTTTATTTTGCAAAAAAACTGAATTTCTTTATAAAAAAGTCTTGACAATGTATAGTATATATACTATAATATATATAAAGATAAGGAAAGGAAGTAAGAACCATGAAAATGGACGCACAAACAAAAGCAACTAAAAAATGGAACGAACAGAATAGAGAACACCGCAATTACTTAACGAAGCGGTCTTCCGCTCGTAGCTTCATCCGTAACCACGCTACGGGTTCGGACTTGAACGAGCTAGAGGAATTAATTGCAGAAAGAAGGGACGCACTCATGACTGATACAGAAAGAGAAATCAAAGAACTTATTCAAGATGTATATGCAGACGAATTGAAAGAACAACCTTGGGAAGAAGTCGCTGATATGCTCGACTTTTGGCGAGATAAAGACGGCTTTTTACTCATGGAAGGACGTGGCATGAAGCCTGTTGACGGTGTGGACTACGTCGGCTATGCTGATAATGGTGAAATTTGGGAACGTTAAAAGACTAGGGTTAACCTAGCCTTTTTTGATTCAATCAAGAATTTTAGTATCCTTGATTGAAACTCAAGTGAACCAGATAAATAATAATCAACAAAACGATTCTGATACAGTTATATAACTTTTGCACCACTCACTAACTTGTCCGCAAGTTAGTGAAACAGATGGGCTGCGCATTTTTGTCATGTTTGAAGCGAAAAAACACTTTAGTGAGTCACTAAAGTGTTTGGGAGCGTTCTTCTTCCTCTTCTCGACGTTTCTGACGCTGTCTAGCCTTAAGAGCTTGTGTGTTGGCCCGTCCAGCTGAAGAAAGGACAGCGGATAAGCCACTCATGAAACTTGTTGTTGCTTGCATCTTTCCTTGATTGCCCTGGAGGTTTGCTTGTCTAGCTGTCTGTTCATGTTGAATGGTGCTAGCCACTTGTTTTTCCAGCGGGCTAGTCTTGAGTAACTGCTCACGTGGAGCCAGTTCACCATAGAGTCCTTTCAAGATTTTAAAATGTTGGCTATTCTCGATTTTTAAGGCCTTGATTTGGTCATCATCTGTCAGTTTTTCCAGCCGCTGATTATTCTGATAGATGGTATGTTTGACCTCAAAGATAGATTTTTGTGTGGTTAAGTCCTTGAGATAGTCTGCTTTCGTGATTTGTGTTCCTGTTAGGACAGATAAGAGCGAGCCATCACGGACACCCTGTGTGATCACTATTTCACGATTAAGACGCTCAAGGGCGGGTTGGATGTTTTCTCGGCTAGCTGCGGTGATGGGGACTTGTCTTGCCTCTTGATAGCGCTGTGTGAGATTCCATTTTTCATTTTTTTCAGCTGGAGAAAGACGATAATTAGGCGTTAGCTGTAGTTGAGTAAGGCGCAGACGCTGGCCAAACTCTGCCTTTTTAAGATCCACATAAGGCTTATCCTGGGGGAGAGGTGTCATCTGATCAGCCAGACGAGATAGAATCATAAGCTTTGTCTGTTCTTGCTCAATGCCCTTGAGACGTAAAGCGTAACGGTAGCTTCCTAGCTCCTTACGCTCTTTGTCTGAAGGGTCCTCTTTTTTCTTAGCGCTATCGATGAGCCCCTTTAAGTCGTCCTGCGACAAGAGAGAGAGGTCCTTGAGGCTTAATTGCTTATTGACAATATCTTCTTTGACTTGAGAAACATCATAGACCTCGACGGTTTTAAAGCCTGTTACAGGTCCGATACCCGTCCCATGCTTATCATAAGACCCATATTCTGGCCGTAAAATTGTCAGGGGCTTAACACCCTCTGGGACAGTAAAGCCCCGTTTTTCCCAATCTGTGGCTTCTCTGACTAACTGGACAGATGGGAGCTGTTTCCGTAAGCGTTCTTGATTGCTCTGGCTAAAGTGATTGAGGTTTGACACCATGTCTTGAGAACCTTCAGCAATCCCCACTCTTGGCACACCCTCTTTAAACTGCTTTAAGATAGCATTCCCTAACCGTTCTCGTAAGTCATTTTCACGACGTTTGAGGAGTTTTTCCATGTCATAGCCAGCTGTAGAGACGGTCTGCTTGATAGGCTTGCCATCGACGTAGCGCACCCTCTCATAGCTTCTATGATCATCACTAGAATAAGCTGTACGGTATTCTTCTAAGAAAGTACGTGTTTCTTTGATAAAGTTATCATAGACTTCCTTGCCCTCATTTTCAAAGTAGCTATCCAAATAACGGTTAAGAAAGAATTTACTGGTCGCAAAATCCTTGGCATTGGATTTGAAGCGCCAGTTTTTATTTTGGGGCAGATGATTATAGGCCTGTTCCAAAAAATTTTTTTCAGCTGCTGTGGCCACTTGATGCCCCTGCAAAACATTCCTTAAGAGATCCGTTTTTAGGTTGGCTAAGACCTGTTCTTGGCGCAGCAAGCGTGACCGTGTCTGATCATTAAGAAGACCGTGAAAGATTTCACTCTTAAGCCCCTGGATTGATTTTTGAGAGAAATTACCTCTGAGTTCCATTCGACCACGTGGGGCATAAAAAATTTTTTCACGGGCTGACTCAACTTCTGATAATCCAAAATGAATATGGATATTATCTGTATTAAGGTGAATGTTTCCCCACCAAAAGGCATCACTGGATAGGCCTTCTCGCTGAATGAGATGGGGCATGGCTGTTCTCAAGACATTTTTTATAGCTGCCTGATCCACTTGACCTGTTTCCATATCATAGAGACCGTGTTTGGCCAAAAAGCTATTATCAAAAGAGAGCACCCCTTGCCACAAGAGTGAGCCATTTTGATAGGCGGTCTCCAATTGATTTTTCAGCTGGCTAACTTCCTCTTTACTCAGATGATTTTTCTCTTGATTAAAGACAGCTGTCTTATCCGATGTTTGTTTTTCAGTCGCATAAGAGCGGTTCATATAATCAATATACTCAGGAAAGTTGAGGGACTGTTCTGGGACTTCTGCTTGAATTTTTTTCAGCTGGTCAAGCCCCACATCACCAATCAACTGCTCACTGGTCGAGACGGATAACTCATTATCAATATCTACCGCCTCTGCTCGGTTTGTGTAATCCAAAAAGCCACTATTTGCGCCCGTGTATTGCAGCATAAAAGTGACGCTTGGTGTGCTCATACGCTAGCTCCTTTTTATGGTTTGTGAGAATACTTCATGGTCTGACCACGTGCGACATCTTCTTTGATGAGTTGCTCCACACGTTCGAGTAGTTGCTTTTGTTCAACGCTATAATCCGATGACACAGACTCCAATTCTTGCACATCCCAATCTGGATTTTCACTGACATGGAAGTTAGCAAGCGACAGATAAAGCAGTTGATCTAGTTGACGCTTCACTTGACGATTTTCTTTTTGAATATCTTCTATCAAGGTAGTATTTTTACCGTTCAACTGTGCGAGGCGTTCTGCATAATCCTCATCAGTATCATTTTTGACAAACAACTGGTGAAAAATTTTAATGGTGTACGTTAGGGCTTGACTGATATTTCTATCTTCCGTAATTCGTCCTTCCTTGACCAGATAGGCAATCGTATCTGTTAGCATGTTATTTGTCTCGTCGTCCATATAAAGAGCTGTTCGGTTTCTTTTAGATGTCATATTTCATTTTCCTTTTCCTAGTTTTTCTGTGAGCTTCCTGTTAAATAATTGATGGTATAGTCGGGTTGGACGTTAAAAATATAAACGTCATAAGATATGGCATCATCTTCAATACTTTGGGCTTCCATACGGACACCTCGACAAACTAACTCGACATTTTTAAAAATCGGTGTCACTCGGTAACGGACATGATACCCTGTCTCTTTGATGTAGTTGGCCACCACATTTTCATAGTAGACCATCGAATTTTTTTCATCTTCAAAGTTCGCATTAAGGGCACGTGTGCCTGTAAACAAATTTTTCACGTTGGCATTTTGACCTGTCAGTTGATAGCCAATTAAATGTGAGCGATTATAGAGATAATCTGCTTGACCATTGAAGACAATTTTTTTATTTTTCCAGCCGGTCGGTTTGACTGATGAGATGTCTCCTCGTTTTTCAGTTGGCATCAACTCTTGTCCCAGCATAGCCTCTGCCACTCCGACTCGGTTTAGAAAATCTAAGTCAGAATAGTGTTGCCAAGTCCCTCGATTAAGACTCAACTCATCAGGTGTAAATTGTGCTTTGTCATTAACCGTGATGACCTGTTGCCCTTCAAAATTTTTCTTTTTGAGGTCAGCATTTTGCTCTTCATGTTGGGTGCTAGTTTGACTTTTTTGTTCTTCAGGACTTTGGACCCAGCCAAGTTGTGTGCCAATATCACGTTGTGAAAAAAGTGAGATAAGCGCTTCACGGTTTGAAGGCTGAATGAGAATAATAGCGATAAATAAAACCGCAACAAAGGCAAACTTTCCTCGCTTCATTCGTCGCCTCCAGCTGCTCGCTCGGCCGCTAAGGCATCCCCGTCATCCATAAACTGAAGCCAGCCCAAAGTCAACTCACGAACCAAGTCCAACTTGGCATCCATGGCCACTGTCTGAATTTCGTTTTTCAGCTGCTGGTCTAAAATTTCTTTTTGAAGTTGTTTAATTTCAATGAGACTATCCGCAAATTTATTATGATAGAGACTCAGACCATCATTGATGACAATAGCCTGCATTTGATCAATCATAAATTGATTAAAGGAGGCATACTGATATTTGTCTGCAATCATTTTGAGTTGGGTATAAACTTCGTCAGGAATATTTCGGATTTTAAATTCCTTCGTCTTCGTCATCATCTTCCACCATCCCTTCATATTCTAGCCAGCGTGAAATGTGTCCAGAATACTCAGCCATTTTCTTTTCAAACTCGTCCAATTGTTGGCCTTGCTTTTTGACCATGGCTAGGGTATGCTTGGATGCTTCTTTCATATTTTCCAGTGCCTCGGCATATAAATATTGCGCATGATTGAATTGTCCTTGTTCAATTTTTTCACGACACATAGCCACCAAAAACGCATTAAACGATGGAAATTTTTGGCGCTTGGCTTGTACTTTTAGATACTCAATTTCTTGATCAGAAAGACCACGAATTAACGTCTGATTATTTCTAGAATTCGCCATTTTTTCTTCTCCTCTACTTCCAAAAAGGGCGCCTTCTTTTTTCTTTTCACGAGGGAAAAGTCAAAAGAAGCAAAAAAGAAAACCTCAATCTCACAACAAGAGCGAAAAAACAGTTTTCGATTGTTGTGGATTTTTTGACTTTTTATCACACTGATGTCTCCTAAGGTAGACACAGCTCAAACAGTCAAAAAAGAGCATAAGGGAAACTGTCCCCACGTGCCGTGGGAACCCGACAGTGTCGGGGTTTCCCGTGATAACAACTTTCTCGGCTTCGCCTACTCAGTAACACCCTCTTTGTGTTACGGGTGTGATAGGTATTTACCGGTTGCGCTAAGAGTATTACCTATTTGGCACACTCAGTAATACAATGGTGTGACTTGGTAATACCTATTTTGCGCTGTCGGTAATACCTTGGTGTGATTATTTCACACCCTGATTTTCTTGGCTTTTTCAGCTGGCAAGCATAGTATGTGGAGCCTCACATCCCAAATTTTAAATAAAAAAACAAGGTCAATTGTCCGACATAAAAAGCTGACCTTAAAAGGTCAGCTTTTATTATTCTTCCGCTCTCGATTTTGCTCCTCGCTTACTGCGTTGGTAAGCACCATCAAAATATAGACGTAAAATACTCGACTTACTTTCAATCGTACTTAAAAATAAATTCATATCAATCCCATAATCTTCACCGTTTTCCTCGATAAAATCATGTAAATCAAGAACATTAGGAATTGAGTAAGCTCGAATAATTTGTAAAAGCGACTTCAAAACTTGATTTTTTGTTTCAACATCAACCACAATATAACGGTCAATATCAAAATTACTGATATGCTTAATATCTGCTTTATTGTATCTATGTTTATTTTTCTTGATAGCATCCTTAGATTCATGTGTAAGATATAAATAGACACTCTCAATTGATTCATAAACAATCTGAACCTTTGCAACAGCCTTACATTCTTCAGTTTCTGAACTCAAAACTGCTTTGAGTTTATTCCGTACAGACTCTGCAGTCACTGGATTATTAGCAATGTAAATACCATGATAATGTGCTTTTTTGTAAGACCGATTTTTAGCCTTGTCCTTATCATGAAGTGGACTAATCGCAATCGGCACTCCAATTTTTTCTAATCGATCTTCCCAATCACTAGGGAATCCTTCGCCATCAGGATAGAGAAGAAACGTAAAATATCTAGATTTTTCTTTTGCCATTTGATATAATACCTTCAAGAAGTATCTTGATTTTAGAGCCATTGCCGTGGCTCTTTTTTTTATATTTCTTGACCTTTCTATTTTTGATTTTGAGATTTCAAATATTCTTCCAGAGCAAGAACAAAAATCGCAGATTTTGAAAAACCTCTTGATTTTGATAAATCATCAACCAACTTGTATTGCTCATCGGTCAAACCAATCGACACTCTCTTTTTTGTTTTAGTCATTATTATAACCTCAATTTATATTTTAAAAATATTTTACGTTTTTTTAAAATATACGTCAACTTTTTTTACATAATCCCTATTTTTTTGCGACCCCTGAGTCGAATTTTGCGACCCCTGAGACGATTTTTCGTCTCTAGGGTCGCAAGGTCAATCCCTTGGCGCTCTAAGGCTCAACCCAATTTTTATCCTATTTTGGCACTCGGCACATAAGGGGGGTCGTAGTAGCCCCCCAGATTTTAGATTTTTTCTTCGAAAAAATCACCCCATTTTCTCCACCCAAGAAATAAAAAAAGCCCCTAAAAGGAGCAATCTCTTCAAAAAAGCATTAGGGGTCTTTACAGCCCGAAGCTGAAGGCAGTCCCACACCCGACACAAAATTATGCCCTTTGAGCTATCCGTTTCCAGTCGCCCGACGATAAAGAGATCCACACCACCGACCGTATCGCTGAGGTGCCTCAATTTGATTATATCACAAATGTCTATTTTTTGACACGTGCTTTCCCACGTGATACAATGAGTTTACGAAAATGTAGTGTACAAGCACACCGAAGCCCCTAAGGAATGCCAGTTCCCTAGGGGCTTTTTTGTCGATGTTGGGCTAGCTTCAGCGTTTGTCCTTGCTATCTAACCACTTGCAAATGTAATGTGCCGTTACTTCTGCCACAATAGCAAGTAAGACGTCGAAAATGTAATGCACTCGCTCCACCTCCTTTCGCATAAACTTGCGGAAGGTTTTGCTTCAGCATTCGTTATTATATCATGGCCGCTTACTTTATTCCATGGTCTCCTTGACAGCAAGTAACCTGTGGCGGTAGTTCTTGGTCTGCCGGTTGGTCGAACAAAGTTCTGACCGAACCGCCTGCCCTAAGTCTACCTTGCCCCAGCTTGCTATCAAGGAGCTTTCACGGCATAAATCGCCCCTATACCCCCCCTAAATTGCTCTATATGCTTTTCTATGGTTTCAGACGAGGGAAAATTAACCCTTTTGCTCAGAGACGATTCTAGGGCGTTTTAGACCCCTCTCAACTCACACACTTTTTTATGCTATCCGTCAAAAATTCGACACACTATTTACGCTTAGCGTGTGTGTGTTTGTGGCTGTTACGGTGTGTCTAAGTGTGTAGATTGAAAGATACAGTGTGTTTAGGTGTGCAACCTATGTGTGTGTAAGTAAGCGTAGCCGAGAAAATTAACGGTAACAGAAACGTTGATACTATCAACATATCACGGCACGTGATATCAGTTTCCCTTATGCTCTTTTTTCGGCGTTTGGTAGGACAAAAGGTAGTACATAGTTGTACCCTTTTTTAAGGCCAATCACTATCAAAAATATCAGACCCATCACCAAAAAGTGGAAGCTCTGATATACCATTTTCTAAATTAACCAGACGAGCTGTCTCTCTGTAAAAGTCTTGCTCTGGCTCTAACGTCACAACATCTCCGACAAGCTCTTCAAGTATCTCTGCAGCATTAGGTATTGCGATTAGATATTGCCAAAATGAGCGTATAACCTCTTTGGGGTCACGGTTGTCAAAATCATCGGCAGCTAGGCGCTCTTCAATCGCTTCTAACCGTTGTAATACCTCGGTTTCAAAGTTTTGAGTATATTCCTTAGGTCGGACAAACCCCTTTATTTTTTCTACCCCTTGAGGTGATATTTTGATAACTCCATTTTCAAGGGTAGTCTCAAAAAGTCCCAGCTTTTCTTTGTGATATTTAATTACTCGCTTGCTGACACCCAACTCTTGAGCAACTTCTCGCATCGTTTTCCATTCTGCCATAATAAATCCTCCTAGTGGTTCGTTGTACCACATTTGCACTAGATAAACATTGTACCAGTTTTGTACTAGGTCGACAATGACCCCATTTTGTACCAGCAAAAAAGTTTGAAAAGAGCATAAGGGAAACTGTCCCCACGTGCCGTGGGAACCCGACAGTGTCGGG
>OGJS01000262.1_pt1 | contig 42326 bp, 35 predicted proteins | sample 1572241 | NCBI WGS metagenome assembly OGJS01 (sample SAMEA2582145, study PRJEB24529) | metagenome | biome: Human gut stool | place: China | collected 2011 | reverse complement strand
ACCGGAAGTTAAAACGGGTTTGCCTTTATAGTCCAGCCGGTATGCCGGAACGCCGTCTGCCTGCTCCATAAACTCCAATGACAGGTTACCGTCAGGAGAAGTGAGTTGCTGGGCCGAGGCGAACGAACCGAGGCAAAGGAAAAAGGCAATAAAAAGAGAATGTTTCATATTCTATTATGGTTTTAGTATGATACTTTTAAACACTAATATCATCTCATCAATACTTAAAGATTCGATACTGATAAGGACACAGACTCAGTTCTGCTTCCAGCTTCTCTTCTGTTCCGCTATACATATCTTTACTTGGATGTCCGTTCCACTCTTGCGGAAGCGTCACATTTACTTCACGATTACGTACATTTACAGCAACCAACACACGATCTTTACCATCCTGTTTCTCAAATAGTAGCACATCGGGTTGCGGGTATGTTGTCAATCCCCCTTTACGGATAGCCGGATACTCGTTGTAAAGAGCCATCAGACGGCAGTATTCCTGATACAGTTCACTGTTCCCCATCCAATCCACCGGAACATACGTAAAGAAGTTGATAGCTTCGGGATAACCCGCCTCTTGTGAACCATAAATCAATGCTCCTCCATGCAGATAAGTAGTCAGCACGAAAGCTGCCATAGAGCCGCGCATATCTCCGAATTCTTTAATAGGCGACATCTTTGCCGACTCATCATGATTGGTGGTAAAACGCAGCTTCACTTTTCCTACGGGGATAGTGTCATACTCCGCTTTATCCGTAGCAAACAGTTCCTGTGCCGGAGCATCTTTTACGAATACATCGCGAAGTGACTCCAGAAAGTCCCAGGAATAATTCATATCGAAACCTGCATCAAAGTGGTCTCGTCTTTTCCCTTCAGCCAGCATCAGCAACGAACGGTCGGGGATGGCACGCAAAGAGTCGAGCGCCTGTTTCCAGAAGTCGAAGGGAACAAAGTCCGCCGCATCGCAACGGAAGCCATCAATGCCGATTTCAGTAACCCAAAACTTCATGGCTTCAATCATTGCCAGGCGCATCTCCTGATTATCAAAGTTTAAGTCAGCCACATCCTTCCAACCGGTTCCGGCAGGAAAGATTATGTTTCCGGCCTCATCCTGCGTATACCATTCTTTGTTGGCAATCCAAGCATTGTCCCAGGAAGTATGATTGGCTACCCAGTCGATAATCACATTCATCCCCTTCTGATGGCAAGTGGCAACCAAGGCCTTAAACTCATCCAGTGTACCGAACTCCGGATTCACTCCTTTGTAGTCCTTCACACAATAGGGGGAATTCACTGATTTCTCCTGCCCCACTTCATTGATCGGCATAAACCACACCACGTTGATTCCCAATGCCTGAATGGAATCTAAGCGACGCTCCACCGCCTTGAATGACTTCTCAGGAGCAAACACTCGCGGATTGACCTGATACATCACCACATCTTCCACAGCAGGCAATGCCGCAATTTCCACCGCCGCTTCGCCCTGCCGCTTACCTGTACAAGCAGCAAGCAGGCACAGCAGACTTACAATAAATATATATTTCTTCATATTATCCTTCTATTTTCCAGATGTAATATTGATAGGGCTCCAACGTAATCGTCCTTGGCAACACGGTGCTTTCTCCGATCCAGAGATTCTTCGCACTATCCCCTACCCGCTCCATAGGCAGATTCAATCTTTCCTGATTACCACTGGTATTTATCAGTACCAGTATCTTTTCCGTACTGGAGATACGATAAGAGCATATCGCTTTACTCGTCTGATAAAGTTTGATCTCTCCATTCTGTAAAGCAGGAGAATTGCGATACAACTGCATCAGTTTGGTATAATCCGCCTGATAATCGGCATTAGAGTTCCAGTCCATCGCCTGGTAGCCAAAGAAAGAGAGGGCCTTGTCATAAGCCAGTTCCTGCGAACTATAAATCATTGGGCAGCCACCCATAGAAATAGAGGCCACAAAGGCTGAGAAAGCACCTTCCTTGGTTTGATAAGCCTGCACGGGCGATTTCTCGGAAGCCATATCATGGTTAGTGGAATAACGCATAAGTAACCGTTTATCTGTTACCGAAGCAAGCTCACTACGATGTGTATCATACAAATTAGCCACAGAAGCGCTTCCTGCATATACATCCTGTAGTTTATAAGCGAAGTTCCAGGCATACAGCATATCAAAACCTGCATCGTAGAGTGCAGTTTGTGAACCTTCGGCCAGCATCAGCAAGGTACTTTTGGCGGCACGAAGCTTCGTGATAGTTTCCTTCCAAAAGTCATTGGGCACACCTTCGGCATGGTCGCAACGGAATCCGTCTATGTCAGCTTCGGTCAGCCAGTAAAGCATAGCCTCCTGCATGGCGGCACGCATGGCAGTGTTGTCATAATTCAAATCAGCCACATCGTCCCAACCCATTCCCGGGGGAGAAACAATATTGCCGTTGGCGTCCTGCGTATACCAGTCCTTATGTTCCGTGGTCCAAGCATGATCCCAGGCGGTATGGTTAGCTACCCAGTCCAGGATTACCAACATACCTTCGGCATGGGCCTTCGTGACTAATGCTTTCAAATCGGACAGTGTTCCATAGGCAGGATTAATAGCCCGATAGTCTTTCACACAATACGGAGAACCGACAGCATTCTTTTCACCTTGCTGGAAAATGGGCATGAGCCAAAGAACATTGGCTTCCAGCTTTTTGATACGCGGCAGTTGGGCAGTCAGTCCATTCAGTGCTTGCGTTTCACCGAAGAGTGCCGGATTGGCTTCATAAATCACCATTCCGTCTGTAGTAACGTCATCTGCGGGAGGCGGCATGTCAGGATCATCATCCGAACTGCATCCGGTAAAGCTCAACAGCAAAAGGCTGGAGCACAAAATCTTAAGGATATCCTTTATTCTCATATCTATTTAATTAATTGAGATAGTATAAGTTATAATTTCAAATAATCTGTTTCAAGCAATGAAACTAAAAGTTTCTCGGTGTGAAACAGAGAGTTTCAAGTAATGAAACTACTTGTTTCAAGGCATGAAACAAACGGTTTCCCATCTTGAAACTCAAAGCATCTTAGGGCTTGGGCAATTTTTCATAAGAAGTAGCTGTGATAGAGAAGTAGATATCTCCTATCAATGCTGTATACAGCCCGCCATCTTCTATTTGCTGTCCGCCTCCATTGTTATTGAAAATCAGATTCGAATACTTACCCACGTGCTCCGATAAATCAAAGTACTTATAAGTAACACCATTGATCTCCCTCGTTCCGGTTACTTGTATGCCCGGCCAACTGTCGCCAATTGCAGCGTCGCCCCAGCCATAGAGAGTCAAAGCTTCCCAACCGGAGTTATCCTGTACATACACGGTGCAATCTTTTATTTCACTACAACCCGCTTCCGAGATGCGGAGATAGTAATCGCGATCTATCGTCAGATTATAGTCTTTCAACTGATTTCCAACGCCGTTATCATTGAATATCAGGTTGATATTCTTATTTGTGCAAGCCGGTGTCAAATGGAAACACTTATACGTTGTACCGTTGATTTCCTTCGTTTCTGAAACCTGTATGCCGGGCCAGCTGCTACCAATAGCCGCTTCTCCATAGCCATACAGCGCCAACGCATTCCAACCGATATTATCCTCCACATAAAGGGAATAACTTGTACCGTGTGTTGCAGGATCTATCTCCTCACACTTCTCAGGAGTTATGCTGAAATAGAAATCGCGGCTGAAAGTGATGTTCTTTACGAAAGACAGCACGAGTCCCGGATCGTCTTCCTTTTTGTTATTATTAAATGTCAGCTTCAGACTCTGATTCATCAATTCCACATCGGTTTCAAAGTATTTATAAACTACTCCGTTGATTTCCTTCGTTCCGGCAGGTTCAAGTCCCGGCCAGTCTTCATTGTTATCACCTGCCCCGGAGATGTAAAGTGCCAGATCTCCCCAACCGGACTGGTCGTCTACATAGATGCAATAACTTGCTTCCGGATCTATCTCTTCAAAGCCTTTATCGGTAATGCGGAAGTAGAAGTTTCTGTTGAGTGTCACCACCGGACCGTCAAACTGCTTTCCATCATTATTATTGAAAATTAGATTCACACCTTCATAACCATCCAGAGCTTTCCCCATATCGAAGTATTTATAAGTAACCCCATTGATCACTTCCGTACCTTTCACCGCAATACCCGGCCAAGCAGGTGTTACATCACCGGCACCGGCCCAACCGTACAAGTAAAGATTATCCCAACCGGACTTATCAGCCACATAAACCACAAAGCCATCATGTCCTTCTTCTTCCGTATTAAAGTAAGCCTCCCAGCGGTCTACCCATACATTGGTACGGGTTCCCACCTTTACATCCAACTGATGCACCACAGCTTCATTCTTCACCGAACGTTCCTCACCTTTCGAGGCCGATACGAAGTAAAAACCGTCTGCCAGTGTCTTTCCATCTTTGAAAGTAGAAGGTAGCAGATAGATTCCCCACTTGGATTCACTACCGGTAGCTTTCTCCAACTGCCATCCCAGATTACCTACAGCAGATTCGGCTCCTCCGTTGAAGTCGCCCACAATGTAGTATTCGTCATCGGCAGCACTGCCTTTCGGCATGATGACTTCCAGCAATATGGCGTTCGCCTTAATTTCGAACTGAGGCAGTTCATCATCGAATATAATCGTATCTGTATCGTCGCACCCGTTGAGCAGAGCAAACAACGGCAACATAAACAGCCAATAAATTATCTTTTTCATGGATTTTCTGTTTTTGAGTTATTTATAATTCGGGTTCTGTATCAGTCCTTGATTGACAAGCAATGCAGAAGCAGGCAACGGATACCACTCATATTTACGATCACGCTTGGCGGGATAGAGTTGACCATCGTCCGTGGCACGTCCGAAGAACCACCACTGGCCTTGCGTGAATTTGTCGAAACGACGCAGGTCTGTACGGCGGCGGCGACCTTCATTCAGGAATTCAACACCCCACTGACTCAACATCCAGTCCATATCGAAAGCAGTGAAGCCACGGCCCGGTTTGTCTTTCACGTCTGCCCAGTCGCCGGCACTGAAGTAACGTTTACGTACTTCGTTCACCAGTTCTTTGGCCTTGTCGGCTTGTCCGGCACGCATTTCACACTCAGCCAGCATATAGTACACTTCGCTCAGGCGGAATTCCACTTCATCGATGTTCTGAAAGTCGATGGCTGCGGAAGTAGGATATACCGGATACTTCACCAGACGGAGGCCGGAGTTCGTCTCACCCCAACGCGGTGACATGACGGTTTCCAAGTTGCGTCCGAGGTTCATAAACGTACCTACCTGGTCTACATACGCCAAATCTTGTCCGTCACGGTCGGCATCGGCTTTCAAGGCTTCACCCTTACCATAGTTAGCTTTTATGGTACCTTTCAGGAAGATACCGCTGTAACCGTTCTTCTTATCATAATTATAGTTCTTTTTACGGATGTCGCGGTCGTCGAAGCGTTCATAGACTGCACCCAGTTTATCACCGTAAGCCGCATCGAGGAAGCAGGTAGCTCCCTGTGTACCTCCCAATTCATTCACCGTTCCCGCATTGTCATACGAAGGAACCAGACAAGTACAGTTCCAGCCACTCTGACTGTAAGTGCCTCCGAAATAATCCCAGATGTTATAAGGATAGAAAGTCATGCGCATCCATCCCATATTCAGTTTACCGTCTTCTCAGGCAAAAGCCATGATGACTTCGGGACATTCCGTATTATTGATAGAGTAAATATCGCGGTAATCCTTTGCCAATTCATATTTTCCATATTTACCGCTGATTATTTCACGGCACAGTTCGGCACATTCGGTATAGTGGCTTTCTTTGATGAACACTTCGGCATTCAGCAACAGACGGGCCTTGATCATACGGTTCACAGCCTTGTTCATGCGGTTCACCTGATTTTCGACCATTCCTTCGTAGCAATCATCCAGCTCGGTAGCAATGAAGTTATAAATCTTCTTGCAACTTGTATCGAAGTCCGGGTCGGCAGTGGGTGGCAATTCACCGTCTACGGTGGCCGGTTCAATATTCAGCGGCAATGCACCACCCCAGATTTCAAAGATATTGTAATAAGCCCAGGCACGAAGTGTACGTACTTCGCCTTCATAAGCTTTCAGTTTCTCATCAGTCATCTTCAGGTCGGCAGAAGTTAGCTTTCCCATATCAGCCAATAAGGTGTTACACAGGCCGATAGTGGTCCATGCATTCTCCCAGGCACTACGGATAATCTTGGCATCGGGAGTCCAGTTCTGAATGGAGAAGATAAACTTTTCACCTTCATCATATCCCCACTGACCGCCATTCCATACACGCCAGGTCACTTGATCGGCAGGAAATTCCTGCATGTACCAGAAGTATTCGGCATAACTGGTAGCACCTGTGGAATAAATAGTAGCTACCGCACTCTTCACACTATTCTCGTCCTGATAATAGACGCCGGAGTCTACACGGTCGAACACTTCTTCCGTAAGGTCGAAGCAACCGCTCAATGAACAACCCAGAATGATTGCCAACAGACATTTATATTTCAGATATTTCATAATTCTTTTCTGTATTTAGTTATTAAAGGAGTTGACAAGGCTTCAGGCGACAAGTTGACAAGGGGAAATGACTCTCTTACTAAACGAAACTATTATCCTCGTTCCCTTGTTAACTGCAACCTTGTTAACTATATCTATTTGAAACGGATATTCAAGCCTACGCTCAACTGAGTAGCCGAAGGATAGGCACTGTTCGTATCTACACCCGGAGTCAGTCCGTTGATGGCAACAGCTGAAGGATCGTTACCGGAATAACCGGTCAGCGTAAACAGATTCTTAGCTGTCAGATAAACTCTCATACCTTTGATGAACTTGTTTTCTTTCGGGGTAATGGTATATCCTAGAGTCAGGTTATCCAGCTTAAAGTAATCACCCTTTTCAAGGAAGAAAGAAGAGATTACACCGCCACCGGTTGTAATATCCGCATCTTTTCCATAAGCATCGCGCAGTACATTGTCCGTACCGCAACCTTTCAGACCCATTCCGTAACGACGCATATTGAAGATTTCAAAACCGAAAGCACCGTTGAACATCAGGCTCAGGTCGAAGTTCTTATAACGGAGCGTATTACTCCAGGAAAGATAAGAGGTCGGCGTACCATTACCGATATGGCGTTTGTACTTCACATCTGCCTTGGATACAGGAACTTTTTCGCCTTCATCGGTATAAATCATCATATCGCCATTCTCTACACCGGCATACTCGTAGCCATAGAACTGGCCGATCTTGCTGCCTTCTTCCACGCGGAAGAAGTATTCACTGGTACCTACACCCGGTTTCTGATACAGTTCCACATAAGAAGCTTTGTACAGGCTGTTGGAGAGTTTATCCAGTTTCGTAGTGCCGTAAGAGTAGTTGATACCCGTTGTCCATTCTACGGGAGTTCCTTTGAAAGCGTCGCCTTCCAGAGAAACTTCGATACCACGATTCACAGTGGTTCCTACGTTTACCAGAATTGTAGAGTAGATGTAGGGAGGCTGTGGAGCCGTATAGTTATAAAGCAAGTCGCGTGACTGGCGGTCGAACCATTCAACAGAACCGCGCAATCTATTCCACAAGGCAAAGTCAACACCGATGTTCATACTGACACTCTTTTCCCAGCCCAGTTTGGAATTGGCATTCACTGAAGGAGCATAACCTGTTACCCAGGCACCGTCCATCAGATAGGTATCCGTAACATTCAACTGGGCATTTTTATGAGAGCCGTAAGTGGCTAATGACTGGTAGCAATCGAAGTCCGAACGACCTGTTACACCATAGGAAACACGGGGTTTCAAACTCTGAACGATGTTTTGGTGGTCTTTCAGGAAACCCATATTCGCCATTTCCCAGGCAAGAGAAAGAGACGGGAAAGCACCCCATTTATGATCTGCACCGAATTTCGTAGAGCCTTCGTAGCGGATGGAGGCGGAAGCAATCAACAGATTCTTCCAATTATAGTTGATACGTCCGAAGACACCGATCAGTTTGGCAAGAGATTTACCAGTACCCATGCTTGCTTTTCCTTTAGCAAGATAAGAACCGCTTCCAAGGTTATTCCAGAGAATATCATCGAAATTGAAATCACTGTTTCCGGCTTGCAGGCGTTCCCAGGTGGTTTGCTCATAGTTATAACCGACCATTGCCTTGAAGTTGTGATCACCCAGATCCAACGAGTAGTTACCCAACCACTCCAGGCGGGAAGTACACCACTTCTGGTAAGTCACTTCTGCACGTCCGTTATAACCGTTCCAGTAAGATTCACCGGCAGTGGAAGGGGTATAATAGTGCTGTTTCAGATCGTTATAGTGCAAAGAGTAGCTCAATGAAGTATTCAGCATTTGCTTTTCCGAACGGATCAGGTTGACTTTTACCTCAGCAGTACCCAGCAGGTAAACACGCTGACCGTTATTGTCGATTTCTTTCAGTTCCTGCACCGGGTTGCGTGCTCCGGTAGGAGAAGTAGGCTGGAAGTAAGTTCCATCCTCGTTATACAAAGGCATGGTAGGGTTCATGCTCAGGGCAGTATCGAACATACCATCATTACCCCATACTTCATTCACGCGACGGGCGTTGAGTGAACCGTTCAGTTCTACGATTCCATCCATCATACGCTGGTTCAGGACGAAGCGTCCACCGAATTCTTCACGACTGCTGTTCAGATCGAGGCCGGTTGCTTTCTTATAATTAAAAGAAGCGCCATAGTATCCGTTCTTGGTACTGCCGTCGATAGAAAGATATTGGTTGTTATCATAAGAGAAATCACGCAGCAAGAGGTCATACCAATCAGTAGAATACCCATAATCCGTTGCACGACGGGAACGACGGAATTCGTCTGCACTCAAAATATCCGGACCGCTCTTTGCCAGGTTCACACCGAACCAGCTGTCGTAAGTCACTTGGGCACGTCCGGCTTCTCCGGCTCCCTTACGGGTAGTGATTAGGATCACACCATTGGCACCGCGTGTTCCGTAGATGGCAGCGGAAGCGGCATCTTTCAGTACGGTCATCGACTCAATGTCCTGTGCTGCCAGGTTGCGGATATCGCCACCTGCCACACCATCAATTACCACCAACGGGTCATTGGACGCCGAAATAGATGCTGCACCACGAATCTGAAGGGAGGAACTTGCATTCGGATTGGCTGCCGCCGTATTGTTTACGGTCAAACCGGCAACTTTACCGGTCAGCATCTCCATCGGATTGTTCATAGAACCTTGCAGGAACTTCGATCTGTCTACCTGCACAATGGAACTGGAAAGCTCTTTCTTGCTCAATGAGCCGTAGCCCACCACAACGACTTCATCCAGTGCCTGAGCGTCTTCTGACAGCACTACATTGATTTCCTGACGTCCACTACAGGGGATCTCTTGTGTTTTGTAGCCAATAAAGGAGAAAACAAGGACGGAAGAAGGCTTCACGCCCGACAAAGTGTAATTACCGTCAATATCGGTAATGATACCATTAGTTGTACCTTTCACGGTTACGTTAGCACCGATTACAGTTTCACCCGTGGTATCCGTTACTTTTCCTTTCACGGTTAAATCCTGGGCAAAGGATGCCACTGCAAAAAGTAATCCGACCATAAGAAGAAGAGACCGGCACAAACATAACTTTGTTCTTTTTACATTCATACTATTAGTTTTTAGATTAGCAATCATTCTGTTCACCTCCACAGGTTGAGGCGACAGTGCAAATGTCTGTAAAAAGAAGGGGGAAAGAAAAGAGGACTAAAGAAAATCTAGATTAACAAAAGGATCAAAATATTATATATCAGCGAGATAAAACAAATAAAGGGCGTTAAAAAACTAAATGAAAACAAAGAAAGCAGAATAGAAAAAACGGGATTTTGGGTTCATTTCGGAGGGGTTATGAATTAATTCACCACAGATTAACACAGATTTCCACAGAATTTTATTTCTCTGATTTTAATTGATTAAACTCTGTGAGAATCTGTGTTAATCTGTGGTGGGCAAATTCATTACTATACCATATAGCTCACTAACCAGCAAAAGACCCAATCTTCATCACCTCTTCCTCAAAATTATCACGGCAAAGAGAACGATTCTTCAATTTGGAACGATAGGTATAAATAGTAGTAATGGAATAACGCAGGAAGCCTGCAATCTTGGCACTGTCCGTAATTCCCAAACGAATTAAGGCAAATATACGAAGTTCCGTTGTCAGCCGTTCATCCTGTTTAGGAATAATTCTTTCTTCTTCCGGCAACAACTCATTAAAGCGTTTCACAAAATCAGGGAAAATACTAAGGAATGAATTATCGAAGTTTTGATAGAATTCTTTCAGTTCTTCATCGATGAAACGGGACGATTTCAACGTTTTATAGAGTTCTTCCACCTTCCCCGAAGCTGCCTGTTTGTTAAGCATCCGACGGTATCCCTCCAACTTGTCAATGTATGTGGAACACAATCCCATAAATCGGCCGACATACTCTTCCTTAATATGATTAGCCTCCGTCAGTGAATCATTCGTTTCGTGCTGTCTCTGATTTACTTCGATCAATCTTTCATTCAGAAGTTTCAGCTCTTCATTCATTGCCAGCAAATCCTGTCGCGCACGGGCCAACTTCTTCACCTGACGAATTACATACCAGACCGCACATGCCAGAAACAGCGTCAGCAAACTGGTAACAACCAGGAAGATCTGTAACACCTGCTGATGCTTCTGTTTCTCCACCTGATAGGCATGGTCTATGACCGGGAGCATCCTTGAAGCCTGCACATTCCGGAGACGGGCATTGTAGAAATTGGCATCTTCCATACTGCGCTTCATATAAACATCCGCCCGTTGTAACTGCCCCTCTTCATATAACAGTTCCGCCAATGCACGCAAGGAATTATTTTCTTTCACCACACCACGAATATCGGCAATTGCACTCTTTATCAAATATTCTTTTTGCTTTTCCCGCTGTCCCGTACTCTGATAGATAAAAGCAAGAATAGAGGTCACCACTGCATAATCCCGTGTATCCGGTGAAAGTTTTTGATGATAAACTTCCAACATTTCAATGGCTTCCTCTCCTCTTCCTTGTTGCAGAAGTTCGGGAGTATAAGCTATGACATACTGATAAGACCCCTCTTCTACCATCTGCAATACAGAGTCGCGGTAGATATACAGGTTATTCAGATATTCAATCTGATATTCGTCATCCATCGCATACTCTGCATGATAGAGATAAATATCTTCAAAAGTGATGTAATATTCAATGAGTTGGTCTCTGGAAAGTTGCTTGCTATCTATAGACTTCAACAAGGCCACGCCTTCTGCATACAGACCTGTCTTTCCCAAGATACTTGCCTTCTTCAGTTTGGCCTCATTCAGCCACTCTTGATTGTTGTGCTGAAGGGCAATCTCGATATTGCGATTGATATAATGTCTTGCTGAATCGCAAATATACGCTTCATATTCATCAAAAAGTTGTTGATTGATATGGTACTCATCAGATGGAGAAGTACTTTTACGAGTCCGGAAATATTCTTTAATCTGATCAATGCGTTTCAGTCTGGCCTGCTCATATTGAGCGGTGTTTTCAATTGTCCTGTCCAGAACTACCAGTAAAGAATCTATTTTCTCCTGCGCTTGCAGAAGGCAACAGAACAGCAAAGAGATTACAAAAAGCAGGTACCGGTCTTTCATGCTTACAAACGTTTACGAACAGGACAAAGATATAAAATCCTACTATAATAACCATCCTACCAGTTCGTTTTTAATAAATCGTCTCAGCTTTGAAGAGCATATATACATAAAAGGGACGCTGCATCTCGCGGCGTCCCATCTATCTTAGTTAGTTTTTATAAGAATTTGAGAGAATTGAAACTTCACAGCCTCAATTTGTTGTTTTAATAAAGCACACTAACTATATTTATGTTTAAAGCAAATGAAAATGTTATTCTTAAAAGCAAATGAAAACGTTACTTCTTCAGTTCCACCTTCCTGTCTACCCGTTGCAGACTATCCAGAATCTGTTGTTCATGGGTCATCGTCACGTCTCCCGAGAGAGCTACCGAAGGTGTGGTAATTTGTTTGCCTATCGTATCGGCTGCGGCTACTTCTTTTATATCACTATAGAATGAATGTTGCATCACATTCCCTAATGAAAGTCCCGCTGCCACTACTGCGGCGGCCTTGAACAGCGGAATGAAACGTGCGGTAAGCGTCAAGCGTTTTGCCTTCACCACCGGAGTCTCCACTTCTGCAAGCACACGGGCGTCGAAATCTGCTCCCAACCCCACTTCTTGTTGCAGTTGCTGATATACGAACAAATCTTTGTAGCGAAGCAAATGCTCCGGAACGTCGCTTCCGTTAAAGAAAGCACGCAACTGCGCTTCTTCCTCAAGGGAAGTCTCACACTGCCAGTAGCGTTCTAAAAGTTGTTCTATATATTTACAGTCCATAACCATCTATATCTAAATACCGTTGTTTTACTTTTTGCCTCGCCCTGAAAAGGTTCACTTTTACCTGTTCCTCCGTCAAATGCAGGACTTTTGCAATATCCTTATAACTTTCGCCCTCTATATCCCGCAACTGCATTATAAGCCGTTGTTTCTCAGGAAGTTCATTGATTAACCGATGAATAATCTTCATCCGTTCATCATTCACCAGCTGTTCATAAGGACCGAAAAGATCAACCTCTTCAGCCATATCCGAGGTAAGTTCTACGTTCTGAGCTTCTTTTTTTTGACTCCTATCTATTGCTAAATTTTTTGCAACTATCAAACAATAAGCTTCAATAGACTCAAACTGCTTCCACTCGTCACGTTTATTCCATACTCGTATCATGGTGTCCTGAACTACATCCTCTGCTTCTGCCCTATCCAAGGTTATTCTAAGCGCCAATCGAAAGAGTTTATCTTTCAAAGGAAGTATGTCGTTTCGGAAACTGATTTCTTGCATCTCTATAAAAATGACGGGTGAGAATATAAAAAGTTACAGGTACAATCGTATTTTTTTTGAATTATTTTTTAATGCGTGTACCACTATCCCCATTAATTGCTGATGCTAAGGTGATTACCACTTCTGAGACACCTGCATTAATTGCTTCAAAAGAATTCTCAAGCTTTGGAATCATGCCACCTTGAATAATACCATCGGCTACATATTGATTAAACTCAGCAGGTGTAATCTGCGGGATAACACTGACATCATCATTTTCATCGCGTAATACCCCCTTCTTCTCAAAACAAAAAACAAGAGTCACATCAAAAAACTGAGCAAGTGCTTTTGCTGTTTCCCCGGCAATCGTATCGGCATTCGTGTTAAGCATATTTCCTTCGCCATCATGAGTCAGCGGAGCCATAACCGGAACTACACCTTTATATATAAGGTCAGACAGCAAAGAAGCGTCTACCTTCTTCACATCACCTACAAAACCATAATCAACTTCTTTCACCGGACGTTTGGCCGACAGAATCACATTCATATCCGCCCCAGTCAGCCCCAAAGCATTCACCCCACGAGCTTGCAGGCCTGCTACAATATTCTTATTGACCAGTCCTCCATAGACCATTGTTACCACTTTGAGTGTTTCGGCGTCAGTTATACGACGCCCATTCACCATTTTACTTTCAATGCCGAGTTGAGTTGCAATCTTTGTGGCCGATCTCCCTCCTCCATGAACAAGGACTTTATGTCCTTCAATAGCTGCAAAATCATTTAATAATTGGTTAAGTGTGGCCTCTTCTTCTACTATTTTGCCACCAACTTTAATAACAGTCAGTTTTTCTCTCATAATTCTATATATTATATAAAGGAAGGTGCGTTAAAAGTCTGAGACAGCTATCAATATATAACTTTAAAAACGCAGATTAACGCTGATTACCGCAGAGTTATTTAATCTTTGCGTAAATTAGCGTAATCTGCGTTTTAATGATAGCGAATTTTACCCTTGGGCACCCTCGCCAAAGGTTCTATTATTCCAGATAGGTATATCCGTAAAGCCCGGAGCGATAATTTGAAAGGAATTCTTTTCCTTCTTCCACAGAAATCTTTCCTTCTTTTACAGATTTTGTAACCCAGGTTTCCAGTGTTCGCACCAATTTCTTAGGATTATACTGTACATAATCCAATACTTCCGCTACTGTCTCACCATCAATAATCTGTTCAATTGTATATCCCTTTTCGTTTACAGATACATGTACTGCATTCGTATCACCAAACAAGTTGTGCATATCTCCCAATATTTCCTGATAAGCACCAACAAGGAATACTCCAAGATAATAAGGCTCTTTACTTTTCAAACTATGCACAGGCATATAGTGAGCTACATTCTTTGTCGAAATAAAGTTTGCAATCTTCCCATCCGAGTCACAAGTAATGTCCTGCAAAGTAGCTGACCGCTCAGGTTTTTCATCCAATCTTTGAATAGGCATAATGGGGAATATCTGATCGATAGCCCAGGAATCCGGCAGTGATTGAAATAACGAGAAATTACAAAAATATTTATCGGCCAATAGTTTAGATAGACCACGGAACTCATCCGGTGCATGCTTCAACCCACTCGCTATCTGATTTACTTCTCGAGTGATAGACCAATAAAGCCGCTCAATCTGTGCACGAGTTTTCAGGTCAACAATACCATGACTGAACAGATCGAGTGCCTCTTCACGAATCTGCTGTGCATCATGCCAGGCTTCAAGCATCTTGTTCTGATTCAAAGTATCCCAAATGCCATACAGCTCCTGCACCAATTCGTGTGCATCCGGTGCGATCTCTTCCTCATCATCCCATTCGGGTAGTGTAGTCGTTTCCAAAACTTCAAAAACAAGTACAGAATGATGTGCCGTCAATGCACGTCCGCTTTCTGTTATAATATTGGGGTGAGGAATATTATTCTTATCACTGGCATCTACAAGAGTAGAAATAGAGTCGTTAACATACTCCTGAATAGAATAGTTCACACTACTCTCGCTACTCGATGAACGGGTCCCGTCATAATCAACTCCCAGTCCACCGCCAATATCGACAAATTGTACATTAAAGCCCATGGAATGAAGTTGTACATAAAACTGGGAAGCTTCACGCAAAGCAGTCTTTATGCGACGAATTTTAGTCACCTGGCTACCAATGTGGAAATGAATCAGTTTCAAGCAGTCTTTCATATCCTTCTTTTCCAGGAAATCAAGTGCCTCAAGCAATTCGCTGGAAGTCAATCCAAACTTACTGGCATCACCACCGGATTCTTCCCATTTACCACTACCGGAAGAAGCAAGTTTAATACGAATACCGATATTGGGCATTACATTCAATTGCTTCGCCATCTTGGCAATAAGTTTCAGCTCATTCATTTTTTCTACAACGAGAAAAATACGCTTGCCCATCTTTTGTGCAAGCAGAGCAAGTTCAATATAACTTTCGTCTTTATATCCGTTGCAGATAATCAACGAATCAGAATCAGTATTAACAGCAATTACAGCATGGAGTTCCGGTTTGGAGCCAGCTTCAAGACCAAGATTAAACTTCTTTCCATGACTGATTATCTCTTCCACAACCGGACGCATCTGATTTACCTTAATGGGGTAAATGATGAAATTCTGTGCTTTATAGCCATACTCTTCAGCAGCTTGTTTAAAGCAATGGGCTGTCTTCTCAATCCGATTATCCAGAATATCCGGAAAACGCAGCAACATGGGAGCTGCTACATCACGCAACTGCAGTTCATCGACCAACTCCTTCAGATCGACACCTATGCCATCCTTACGCGGTGTAACAACCACATGACCTTTGTCATTTATACCAAAGTACGAAGTACCCCAACCTGTAATGTTGTAGAGTTCCTCAGAATCTTCAATACGCCACTTTCTCATTTTAATGTATTCAGTTGTGTTTATAAAATATTTAAGGCAACAAAAATAGTTATAAATCCATAGTATACAATCAGAAAGACACGTTTTTTCAATAAGACAGGTTCAGAAGGCACAAATAAATCATAATTTTAATAAATCACGTAACCGCTGCACTGATTTTTCAATCTGTGAGCGATCCTCTAATTCATCAGCATTAAAAATATACTGAGCCTGAGAATAGAACGGAGCACGTTTCTCCAACGCCTGAATGATAAATTCCTTTAATTCTTCGTCCTCTTTACCTTGCAAAATAGGACGCTGCTGTTTGGCAACGCGCAACCTACGAAATAAAACATCGGGATGGACATTCAAAAAGACAGTTTTACCACTATGATTCATAAAGTCCATGTTATCGAAGAAGCAGGGAGCACCACCACCCGTGGAGATAACAACATTTTCAAAAGCACCTACTTCACGCAACATATTTCTTTCCAGTTCACGAAAACCTGCTTCACCGCGTTCGGCAAATAACTCTCCCACTGTCTTATGGAAACGCTCTTCCATATACCAGTCCAAATCAACAAACGGTACGTTCAGTGTTCGGGCAAAAGCTTTCCCTAAAGTAGTCTTACCGGCACCCATATAGCCGGTCAGGAATATACGAATCATAATTACCTATCTTTTCTTTTCAGAGCAAAGATAGGTAATATAATTATAGAATAAACAAAGTTTGCACTTCAATTTATTCTAAATTTGTGATGATTTTAAGCAGTTTATATCCTGCGGTAATCACTTAAATACTTTCACTCTTTCAGAGAGTGCTTTAAATTCTTTATCACCCGGTTCTCCAACCGGCATACCAAATGGCATTTCAGCAATCAGATGCCAACTGGCCGATAATTCCCAGGTACGACGCACTTCCTCATCAATCAAAGGATTGTAATGTTGCAGAGAAGCACCGAAACCTGCATCTTCCAACATACTCCAGATCGCTAACTGATGCATGGCCGATGTTTGTAAAGACCACCCAGGAAAATTATCTTTATAACTGACAAATGTATCCTGCAGCGTTTGCACAACATATTGATCTTCAAAGAACAATACAGTACCATAACCACTCTCAAAACAATTATCAATCTTTGATTCTGTATTTTTAAAAGCCTCCGGAGTTACAATCTTCCGTATAGCATCTTTCACTATTTCCCATAGTTTCTTATGATTCTCACCCAAGAGTAATACGACGCGGGTCGACTGAGAATTAAAAGCCGATGGTACGTGAGTTACCGCAAAATTTATAATACGTTCTATCTCTTCGTCAGAAATAGGTGACTGGTTTGTGATTGAATAGTAACTTCTCCTGTGTTTCAGGACATCTTTAAATGATTTCTGCATCATAGTCTCCTTTCTTTGGGTTTATAATCTATTATATAGAGAACAACTGATCTTGAAAACTTGTTCGATAAGTAGTACTTCAAATTTAATTCATACTATGACAACGTTTTATTAAAATGCAAATGATCGCAGATTTTCGCAAATTAGAAGGTTTACTGTACTTGAGAGACGATATTTTTTGCGTGAATTTGCGATAATCTGAGTTTCAATGATAGGTTCATTTAACTAGAATACAGTACTTACTAAAATATATTTGTAACTTTACCACCCGAATAAATAAAAAGATGAATGGCAAAGCAAAAATTTTATGTGGTATGGGAAGGCGTAACTCCAGGCATTTATTCTTCCTGGACTGACTGCCAACTACAAATTAAAGGATACGAAGGAGCCAAATATAAGTCATTTGACAGCCGAGAAGAAGCAGAACGTGCTCTCGCATCATCTCCCTACGCATATATTGGTAAAAATGCCACAAACAAAAAAGGAAATAAACCTACCTCACACACGTTGCCTGCTGCTGTAATAGAGAATAGCCTTGCTGTAGATGCAGCCTGCAGTGGTAATCCCGGTCCGATGGAGTATCGCGGAGTACATGTAGCCAGCCAGCAGGAAATATTTCACTTCGGCCCAATGAAAGGTACAAATAATATAGGTGAATTCCTGGCATTAGTACATGGACTTGCCCTACTAAAACAAAAAGGATTCGATATGCCTGTCTACAGTGACAGTGTGAACGCTATCAGTTGGGTAAAACAAAAGAGATGCAAAACCAAATTGCCACGCACCGCTGAAACGGAACAGCTTTTTTTATTAATAGAACGTGCCGAGAAGTGGTTGAAAGAAAACACCTATTCTACCCCTATTCTGAAGTGGGAAACCAAAGAATGGGGCGAAATTCCCGCTGACTTCGGAAGAAAATAAACTACTTGAACTTCTTTATCAGAAAACTCGGATTCACACGCAGATAAACACCAAAAGAAAAACTGGTGGCACTACCTGGCTTTATCACTTCCCCATCTGCTTTAGTCATGGTACCAGGCAAATACTGATAAATATCTGCTTTAGCGCCAAGAGCATAATGCTTACCAAATGAGCGAGAATATTCTACAGAAAGGAAAAGAGTTTGCGGATCATTATAAAACGCCCCCTCTTCTTTCGTGGAAACAGAGCCAAAATAAGGAATACCAAGCAAAGAGATAAAGTCCTTTGACATAAAATACCCACCTTTCACACGTATGTCTTTAAGATCAGTGTAAGCAGCAGCGTATAGCCCTACTCCTTTATCAAAAGGCCATAAATGTCCCGCCTGCTGATAATAGGCTACTGCATCCACTTCTACATTCACTCGTTTCAGCACCGGGCGATTTACGTTCCAGGTTACTCCGGCTCCAACAGAACCATTCATCAATGTTTGTACCGAATTAGTATAGATTGTATCCTGTTCTCCTCCACGATGCTGAATAGTCATTTGTACAGGAGTATAATAATGAAAACGAGCCTTAGGGTCATTGTATTTTATAAGCGATGACACCCCTACTATAAATGCTTCCTGGTGGGTATCTTCTTCAAAAATATAACTCAGCCAGTTGACCCATGCATCCAGATGTAAATGCCGGGAATCATATAGAAATTGTAATCCCATCTCCGGATCAGCGGTCAGATTTAACTCCGGACTATAAAGAGGAGCAATCAGACCATGATTAGAGCCACCGTAAATATCTCCTAGGATAAGATTCACATGAGACAAAGCTAACTGCGCTCTGAAATAAGGCAAGATATGCGTTCCACGTTGATATTGATTTCCTTTCCAGGTAGCTATATCATGATAGGCATAATTGGGAAATTTATAAGCACCGCTATAAATCAATGCATGTGCTCCCAACTCCAGTTTCATATTTTTCAGCGGATAATAGACAACTTTAGGTTCCAGCCACATACCCGGCAACGAATATCCTTTCATCACAGTACCGGCATACTCGTTATCTTTAAAAAAACTGATATTATCCAGTTCTACCGACAACTCTCCTACACGTTCAGGATTAATCTTGTAATCAGTCTTACATACTTTCTCCTCCACTTGTGCCCGGACCGTTGTAGTTGCTATGAGAAGCATCACCAAACAACCTGTCCATCCAATATATCTGCCGTATTTCATTTTACCATCTATCAAAGAGATTGCATATCATTCAGCCGCTTATAGTATCCGTTCATTTCCAATAACTCTTCATGCTTACCACGTTCTACAATCTCTCCTTCATAAAGTACGCAAATTTCATCTGCATTCTTTATTGTCGAAAGCCGATGGGCAATAGCAATCGTCGTACGTGTTTTCATTAATCTTTCAAGAGCTTCCTGTACCAGACGTTCAGATTCTGTATCAAGAGCAGAAGTTGCCTCATCAAGAATCAGAATCGGTGGATTTTTCAATATAGCCCGAGCTATACTGATACGTTGACGCTGTCCTCCGGATAGTTTACCACCACGGTCTCCTATATTAGTATTATATCCATCTTCCTTTTCCATGATAAAATCATGGGCATTAGCAATCTTGGCAGCCTCTATCACTTGTTCCATAGTTGCATTTTCCACACCAAAAGCAATGTTATTGAAGAAAGTATCATTGAAAAGGATAGCATCCTGATTCACATTTCCAATCAAACCACGTAAATCAGATATACGTACATCTTTAATACTGGTACCATCAATTTTTATATCTCCGCCTTGTACATCATGATAGCGAGGCAACAAATCAACCAGTGTAGACTTACCGGATCCGGATTGTCCAACTAAAGCGATTGTTTTTCCTTTTGGTATTGTTATACTGACATCCTTCAGTACCTCTCTTTTTTCGTCATAACTGAATGTGATATGTTGAAACTCTATCTTATCATTCAATCCATTCAACGGCTTCGGATTCGGAGATTCCTTTATTTTGTTTTCTGCTTTCAATATCTTATCTACGCGCTCCATAGAGGCCAATCCCTTTGGTATATTATAGCCCGCCTTTGAGAATTCCTTTAATGGATTAATTACGCTATAGAGAATTACCATATAAAAGATGAAAGAAGGAGCATCTATTGTCGAATTATTTCCTAAGATTAACGATCCTCCAAACCACAACACTATTACAATCAACAATGTACCCAAAAATTCACTCATCGGATGAGCCAATGATTGTCTGATAGCAACACGATTTGTAGCATCCCGATATTCGTTACTGCACTTTGTAAAACGATCCACCATTTTCTTCTCCGCAATAAAAGCTTTAATAATACGGAGTCCTCCCAAAGTTTCTTCCAGCTGCGACATGGTATCACTCCATTTTGCCTGCGCCTCCAAAGACTGGCGTTTCAATTTCTTTCCGACAACTCCCATCACCCATCCCATACCAGGCAATACAAGTATTGTAAACAAAGTCAACTGCCAACTCGTAATAATCAATGTTCCAAAATAGAAAAGAATCAAAATTGGATTCTTAATCAACATATCCAACGAACTGGTGATAGAATTCTCTACTTCACCAACATCTCCACTCATACGAGCAATAATATCTCCCTTGCGTTCTTCGGAAAAGAACCCCAATGGCAACGACATCACTTTTGAGTATACCATTATGCGAATATCACGAACTACACCTGTACGTAACGGGACCATTACAGCTGAAGAAGCAAAATAACAGGACGTTTTCAACAGCGTCATGAAGGCAAGAAACAATCCTAAAAAAAGTAGTGTCAATGAAGCCCCATTTATAGTGATCATATCCGTCACAAAAAAATAGAAGTTATTCACCACCTTTTCTTTCAATCCTACACTCGCATCCCAAGGAATAAACTCATAAACTTTATTATCCATCTTAAACAGAATTTGTAAAATCGGAATAATCAATGTAAATGAGAAAACATTAAGTACAGCAGACAGTATATTCAACAATATAGCCCATCCTAAATATTTCTTGTAAGGCGCCACGAATCGGCGCATGAGTTGAAAGAATTCCTTCATTAGTTTGTCATTAAATGAATTAGGGTGCAAAGATAGGAGATATTTCTTTTAGTAAAAACCGTTTCCTTATAAATTAATGTAAAGTCCTTCATAAATTGTCTGTAAAGTCTCCATAATAACAAATACTTCAAAACAATACGAAATTATTTGGTATCATAATCTAAAAATATATATCTTCACATTTTCAAATCTAAAACAAAATGAGTTCAAAGATTTATTTTATCTGTTTTGCAGACTCCAGGCTTCAGAAATCAATCAATCGTTTAAAAAATGAAGTGAAAGATTTTAAGATGATAGACGAAGTCTATTTTTATACAGAAAAGGATTTTGATCCTTATTTCAAAAAAGAATTTCATCCTATCCGTCACCTTCGTGGATATGGTTACTGGAAATGGAAGCCCTATTTTGTAAAGAAAATATTTGATCAGATCAATGTAGATGATATAGTTATATGGTCAGATGTAGGTAATATATTCAATATTAGAGGTGAGCAAAGATTCAAAGAATATCTTAATATGGTCCGAAAAAATAAAACTGGCATTCTCTACTTCCGCCAAGAAGGAAATGTAGAGAAACTATGGACCAAGGGGGACTTATTCAAATTTTTCAATGTATATGAAGATCCAGCATACACAGATAGTTACCAGGCTTGGGCCGGCTGCTTCATTCTAAGAAAAACAGACATGTCACAACAACTCGTTGATAGATGGTATGACATACATATGAATCATTATGATCTAACTACCGATAAAAGGTCCCAAGTTCCTAATTTATCAGGATTCAGAGAGAATCGACACGATCAAAGTGTCTTTTCCTTACTAGTAAAATCCTATGATAGTATACAAATTTCCAGTACCGAAGTATATGGTGGTGAAGAAGGTTGGAAAACTCAAGTACTATTTCCTATCTGGGGAGCCAGAAAAAAAGAATTCAAAGGGAATAAAATAACAAAAAAAATAGAGACTTATTACAAATGGTTCTATCGAAAATATTTAATCTTTTTTGAAAATATGCATATTGACAAATTATCTGAATGGTAATAACGGTGTAGAGTTTTACCTAATATACAACAAGTTTTTAATCCACTGAAAGAGCAAACTGTTACAAAAGAACTGTATATAAACAGTAGTTTTACTTATGTACAATAATTCAGCTAACTTTATCCTGTAAAAATATTCTAAAAAAGTAAAAGTAAGAGGTAGTCTTAGCCAACCACCTCTTACTTTTTTACCTTCATTTCTACAAAGTCTTCTATCTTACGTCAATTTGCAGGATAAATATAACCTGAAGTATGCTCAAAACGAACATATTCCGGATATGATTGGACCAATGTTGGAAACGTAGATGTATAATGATCTCCTTGTCCTGCATTATAATATTCATATAATATTTCTGTATCCATTGTAGAATGTTCATAAACATACCCCAAAAGACCATTCATGACCCAACCAGAATAGATTAGATGCATATTAGGCATCGTTGTAGTACAATGATTAAATCCTGTATCAGAATAATATTGATATAGAGGTATTGTTCCAGACACTTGCTTTTTTAATACAAATCCTTCTAAACGAGAGAAAACCCATCCATTATCCCTATTATCATCATCATAAGGATAAGTAGTAGTATCATGATTGGTCCCCTTGCCCGTATCTGCATGAAAATAAGTTTTTAAAGGTAACACCTCCAAAACATTCAATTGAGCAGATTTTATATATCGTTTAACTGCAGTTTTAATTTCCTCTCTCTTTTGGGGATCTGAAATAAAACTATAAATAGGATAAGTTTCTTTCCAAATAATTTCATTAAGGCAAGCGTTTCCCAAGGAAACTGATTTTTCCCAACCTTGTATATCGACACTAGTAGGCATTCCCTTTTCTAAATCATACTTCAAATTAGTACCACTACCACCATAAAACAGCACATACAATTCTTTACATTGGTTCTCTTTTACAAGACTTTCATCAATTGTTTTATCATAGTCTAAATTATACTCAAACCCCATTTTCCCTAAAGAAGATTTGAATCCTGAGTTTACAGTTTCTTTCTTTATAGAAGCGTCTCTAGTTTTGGTAATAACAGACCTAAACATTAATTTATAACGTCCACCAATTACAAAATCAGTTAGAACATGAGTTCCATACCTCTCTATAAGCCTATCCGCAGAGAGACGATTTAAATCCTCTTTAAATTCATCAGACAAATAATGAGTCAGACGAGTCACCTCATCATTAATACGAATATATTTCAGATTTCTAATTGCATCTAAACTTACGAAGGAATATTTATCAGAATACGAATATTCTGTTTTTAAATAAGAATTATCTTTAATATTCCCAGAAAGTAACCATTTAAAAAGAGTATTTACAAATAGCAAAGACCTTCTAAGATCAAATTTACACCACGGAAACTTTGTTATTCATTTGGTGTGCAAAGCATTAACACACATAAAAGATTCTGCAAAAAAGACAGAAGTTATGTACATTAGTTCTTATTTGTGTAGTACAAATTACTTCATACATTTAATATAAACTAACTCACACTACAAAGGTAGATACTAAAACAATAATAAATATAAAATCAGATTATAGATAGACAGGATTTTGCAATAGCTTTCTCCAACTATATTCAGTTACATCGTCACAGAGTATTACATATTTTCCAATATTATCATCCAATAAAGCGCCATATTTCCCCAATGTGCCTTTACTTGTGATTTGATGTTTACAGTGGGAAATAAGATATAAATCCATATATCCTTTATCAGAACCGTTTATATCAACAACACTATAATTATCTGACAATGGCAAATCACAAACAAGCGCTTTGGCAACCCAATCCGGTTCATCTGAGAAAAAATAAAAAAAAGGATTCTGTAACTTGTCATTGAGAAAATGAATTGCTTTCTGAAAATAATTCAAAGTTGCAGGTTTTCCATAAGCAAAAACCTCCCCTTTTAAATCCCCTCTTCGCACATGCACGGCAACACTGGAAGGACAATCCGCTATTTCATTACATAATATCTCATTCCGTTCATCCAAAATATTACTCTCCCACTTAAATAATTGACGAAATTTTTCTAACCAAAGTTCTGGAGGCAACTGGTAGTAGCCTCCCAGATAAACAGGAGCAGTACATTGCAAAAATGAATAATCGTCAATTTTCAAATTGCCTTCTGTTTTATTTCCCAAAAAATAAAATTTCCGTTTATAAACACGAATCATTGTCTTGGAAGCCTCTTTCAAACATAAATGAGGGAAAGCTTTTAACAAATCAAAATTACGAACAAAACACTGATTAAGATCACTTCCCCAATCCTCAAAAAATGATAAATCATAATAAACAGACTCCCCTTTATCGACAAAACATTGTCCTAACAGATACTGATGCATTTGTGAGCAAATGCCTCCATCCAATAATACTACCACTTTAGAAGAGATTAATTTACTCTTCGTTAGGATCTTATAAATCTCGTAATCTAAACTCTTCATTTTATTTATATTTTCCCTCTACTACGATAATAAGATAGATATAAATCACCTAACCAACCTGACAATTGATAAACTGATAGAATCTTTAATTGACGTTTAGTCAACCCAGCCCGTAATCCGGGCATTCTTTTTAGATCATTAGCCGCTTTTCTCAGATCTACAGGTGCATCTTCATATCGCTTCCAATGCATTGCCAAAAAAAGATTCTGAAGTTGCAAATGCGCTAAATCCTCCTCGAACTCTCTAATTAACCCCTTTCTCTGTAAATAATGCTCTATCCAAGTAGTATAAGCTCTAAGATCTTTATACATCTTGTCACTTACTACTTCCGAACGTGACAGAGAATTTGGACGCACATAATAATTTAAAATAGGTATATCAATAGTCACTACCTTTCGAGCAAAAGAAAGAAGTTGAACCATCAGTATGGCATCTTCACCTAAAGAAATATCGGGAACATGTTCTATAGAATGGTCAAGGAATAAAGAACGTTTCTGAAAATTAGCCCACACACTCCAGTATCCTCTACCCTGAAGAATCTCTCTAAAATATCCCATTCCAGATAATGTATCAAAAGTCATCGATACAGATCTTTTAGGTTCTTTTCCTAATGTACAAAAATAAAAAGGTGCCGCAACAATATCAGCATCAAAACTTTCAGCTTTATCTACCAAATATTCAACCGCTCCGGGCAGCAAAACATCATCGCTATCCAGGTGTTGAATATATTTCCCTTTAGCAATATCAATCCCTGATTTTCGCGCAGACGGCAACCCTCCATTTCTCTTATTTATAATAATAATACGTTCATCAAGCTTGGCATACTTCTCCATAATAGTAAAACTATCATCTGTAGAGCCATCATTAACTATTATTATTTCCAGTGTAGAATAACTTTGCCCAATCACGCTTTCAATACACGCCTCTAAATAAAGCTCACTATTATAAACAGGTATAATTACAGAAACCAAAGGAGATGATAAGTTAACCATCATAAACAATTTCTAATTTATTAATTCCATTCTTTTTTCGATGACAACAATAATGATTCAAATAGCCTTAGCCATTTTTCACCAATTACCTCCGGAGCATAATCCATAGACTTACGAATAACATTCCCTTTCATTTTTTGCAGTTTATCAGCATCATTCAATAAGTCAATTAACAAACGCGCATATTCTTTTAAAGAAAAAGGAGGTACGAGTATTCCATTTTCTCCCGAAGGGGATATAATTTCATGTATGCCCGCTACGCAATCAAAAGCAACAGGCACCACCCCATTTGCCTGAGCTTCGGTAAGGCAAAGTGGCCATCCTTCATAATTAGAAGTCAAGCATAGCACCGAAGCATTGTAATAATATTTATCAACACAGCTACTATATCCTACAAAGCTGATACGCTGTAACTGTTTTTTCTGCGCTCTCTGTTGAAGAAGCACTTTTTCATCCCCGTCGCCAACCAAAATCAACTCCCAATCCGGTACTTCTCTATAAATCAGCTCCCAAATATCTATCAAACGATCTATACGTTTGTCTTCATAAGTCATACGCCCTACAAATAAAATTTGTTTCTTTTTATCCGGATTAATATTCTCAACCCGTTTTTCCGAATTAGGAATTACAAATATCTTATTTCCCTCAGGAGACAATCCTATTTTATCAATCAGCGTCTGTTTATACCCTTCGCACAAGACCGTATATACATCCACCTGTTCGTATATCCTACGATAATCGCCCAAAAGACGTTTATAGTATTTCTTAAACCAAACTGTTTTAGGATAAGTAAATAAAATCCACTTTATTCGCCCGAATAATGAATGCCATGCTTTTTTCTTTTTATTATAAAGATCATGTCCAATCTCCCAAAAAGGCACGCTATGCAAAGCAAATATTATTTTACAATCAGTATTATTCCGTATATGTGCCAGATGCGACAATGTTTGAACAGGCAAAACAAATATATCAATTCTCAACTGCTTCAAAGTCTCAATAATAGCATCTGCATTTTTTTTGCTATTAACGCTTGCTTTGTCCGGCAGCTCTAAAAGTACTATGTTGGATAGAAACTTATCACGTATTTCTCTTGCCAGAACATATACTTCAAATCCATAATGAGATATATAACCAGCAATATCAATAGTCACTCTATCTGCTCCACCACTAGGAAATTCGTTATGTAAAAACAAAATTCGTTTTTTATCCATTACTTTTTAGGTCTTTGTTTTATAAAGCGGTAATACCTTTCGAAAAAAAACGGTGACATATTAAACATCCAATAATAAAAAGAAGTTTTACGAGGTTTAAGAGGGAGTAATCCTCCTTCTTTTATTTTTTTTATCATATCAGCCTGTCCTCCTTCACCGCAACGAATGCTATTCTTAAATAATCTCATAATAATCACAGCAATGTGATCATCAAAATAGGCTACTATCTTTGGATCATTACTAACAGTAATTTTAAAATTATTCAACGATACCATAGCCGCAACCATATATAATGCATTAGATTCACAATACTGATTCATAAAAGAACCGCTATTTTGGAAATAAGAATAAAAACACAAGGGTAAATATTTCATTCTGTTTGCATAAAAAATAGCTCTTGGCACAAATTCTTCATCCTCATGCCTGATAGGGATCATCTTTAATTGATTAGCAATAAGAAAAGTGCGTTTATAAACGTATAGCGGAACCATTGCCGGATAAAAATCCCTCAAAAGAAACTCTCTTCCTGAAATGATATTTGAATCATTCAATTCCATATGATAAGGTTGCTCTAAAAAACTTCCATCCAAAGAAATATGCTTATAATTCAACAACATCATATCCAATTTACCATCAGACATCTCCTTATAAATACGTTCAAAAACATTTGGATAAAAGCAATCGTCAGCATCCAAAAAGAGCAAATACTCACCACAAGCCTCTAATATTCCCTTATTCCTTGCACAACTAACTCCCGCATTTTCAACATCAACATACTTTAAAAACGAATATTTTTCACACAGAGTATTCAATATCTCAATAGATTCATCCGTTGAACCATCATTTATTACAATTGCTTCATAACAATCATATGGTAAATCCTGATTGGCAACTGACTCTATACATCTGTTTAAATATTTTGCAGCATTATAAGCTGGTATAATAACAGAGATTTGCATATATATATCCCTCTTTTCGTAAATTAAGGTGGTAAAGATAGTCAAATATAGTTGGACATAATTAATAGAAAAAGACTTTTTCCGAAAAAAGAGCAAAAATGTGCAGTATTTCCCCTATCTTTGCATTTATTACTTTACATAGTAAAACAAAAGCTGATTAAGATATATCCAATGAAAGTTTCATTAATCATTTCAACCTACAATTGGCCTGAAGCGTTAAGACTTAGCCTTATGACAGTGTTGCATCAGACCCAATATCCGCACGAAATTGTTATAGCGGATGACGGCTCTACCATTGAAACTCAGAATATGATTAAAGAGCTTCAGACAGAATATCCTATCACCATACAACACATTTGGCACGAGGATAAAGGATTTAGGAAAACGATGATTATGAATAAGGCTGTCAAAGCAGCTACCGGAGATTACATCATCCAAATTGATGGGGATATATTACTGCATCCCTATTTTATAGCAGATCATCTTGAGATAGCTGAGCCTGGATATTTCATAAGAGGTGGCCGTACACTCATCAATGCATTTAAAACAAGATTTTTTCTGCACCGCAATGCGCTTCGTCCCCAAAAAAGTAATTTAATGAGAAGTAACAATAAGTTTAATGCATTCAGAATACCTTTCCTTGCAAATATATTCAGTGGAGTATCGGAAGATGTAACACATGTAAAAGGGTGTAATATGGCTTATTGGAAGAAAGACTTTATTGCAGTGAATGGCTATAATAATGATATTAACGGCTGGGGACACGAGGATATAGAGCTTGCTATCCGTCTTCATAACTCAGGAATTAAGATGAAAAAAGTGAAATTTAAAGCAATAGCTTACCACCTTCACCATCCTTTGAATTCAAGAAACTGTGAAGAAAAGAATATGGAAATTTCCAATCTTGCACTCAACAAAAAAATAATACGAGCAAAGAATGGATACGACAGCCTATAGCCGTACTTCAAAAGTCAGTATAATCGTTCCAATGTATAATGCAGCCTCTTTTCTAAAAGAGACTTTAGACAGTATTCTTAATCAAACTTTCACAAACTTTGAGCTAATACTTATTGATGACTGTTCAAAAGACAATACTTTAGAAATAGCTAATTCTTTCTCCGATCCTCGTATTTACATTGTTAAAAACGAGAAGAATTTAGGAGCCGGAGGTACCCGGAATAAAGGTATTAAACTCGCACAATCAACCTATATTGCATTCTGTGATGCGGATGACATTATGTTTCCCAATAGATTAGAAGAGCAATACAACTTTATGGAGCAGCATCCGGACATTGACATCTGTGGTAGTTTTGTAAAATTAATCAACAAACAAGGTGATATAACAGGTAAATTTACATTTCCGGTAAAACATGATAAAATAGCTGTTGAGATGTTCTTGCGCTGTGCATTTCAACAATCCACAGCTTTCATTCGACGCCAATCTTTTAAGCAATCCGGGCTTGAATATAAAGAAAATCACTATGCAGAGGATTATGATTTGTGGGCCAATGCCATAAAAAGACTGAAATTCCATGTTATTCCCCATTTCCTGATGTACTACAAGATCTCTGATTCGCAGATATCCTCCATATCTTTTGATAAACAGCAAAGAGATGCCTACCTGGTTTACAAACAAATGATGGAGGATTTAGGAGTTCGTTACAATGAACATATTATTGAACTTCATTATGAGTTGGCACATCGCAAGAGAAAAACATTCCCGGAAGAATGGATAAAAGAATATGAAATTTTCTGCAGAGAATGCCTTTTGAGAAATAAATCAGTAAAACTCTACAAAGACAAACTCTGGAGACAAGCTATAATACATAACTATAAAAAGTCTCAATATTTATTGCATAATAAAATAGTAGCAACTATCAAGGCATTTTTTAAATTCAAACTCCTCAAATAATGGATATCAAAATTTCTATTATCATACCAGCTTACAATGCACAAAAGTATATTGAGAGATGTCTCCTGTCACTGTCTGTACAAGACATGCCAACTAATAATTATGAAGCGATTGTGATCAATGATGGATCTACAGACAACACTCAAAGCCTTTTAAATGTATTATGTAAACAATACTCATTTGCCCGTTATGTATCTACCCCTAACAGCGGGCTTAGTGCATCCCGAAACAGAGGTGTGGAAGAAGCAACAGGAGAATATCTCCTATTCTTAGATGCAGATGATAGTATTATACCCAACTGTTTAAAGGAAATTTACGAGGCAATGTCCGGAAATCAACTGGATATGATGTTAATGAACTACCAATATATACTTCCTAACGGAACTCAACGGAAGGGCGGATATCATATTGATAAGAATGACGAAAAAATTGTCTCCGGCAAACAGTTTCTAATCAGAGAAAATTATCCGCCGATGATTCCATTGTATGCATATCGTCGCTCCTTCATTATCGAGAATAACCTCTCTTTCCTTTCTATCGGACATGAAGATGAGGAGTTCACTCCCAAAGCTATTTACATGGCTAAGCGTATTAAATATTATCCTCTGACTTTCTACAACTATTTCCAGAATGAAGAGTCATTCATGCATACCTACAAAGAAAGTAACTTTTATGATATGCTCACTGCAATGGGTTCACTCAATAGGTTCAAACTTGAACATGAAAATGATCCTAAAATCATATCCTATTTCAACGACCACATTGCAAACAGAGTGATAATGATATTCAAACGCAGTATCAGGGACGGACATTCCATCCAAAAAGAGTTAATACAGAAAATTAAAGAGGAAGGTCTATATCCATTAAAGCCCCAGAGATCATCTTTTTATATACGGTTATTCAACTATTCTCCCACCTTGTTTGAAAGATACTACCGCTTCATTAAGCATAAATAAAACACTACAACAAAGATATTTTACAGCACATCTCCCAGAAAATAATTTTATTATTATCCTCTGCAAATGTAATATCTTATAAACACCCGGTATGTTCCTCGTAGAGTTTCGCCCCGTTCCTCGTAGAGTTTCACATCATTTCTCGTAGAGTTTCACCCCGTTTCTCGTAGAGAAAAACATGACTATATATCTTATTGATTTACAAAGGCTTACAAAACCAAGAAATGTATCATTTTTTCCTTTATCAAAGGAACTGTTTTTATAGATCCAAGCAGTCTTTTAGTTCTCCAAAAACTACGAATAAACTTTACTCACATACCAGCTTATCCGTATTCATCCTCGTCATATATTGCTGAATTATTGCCTTTAACTCTGATTCCATAGAAGATTGTATTTCGGGTAAAGTACCTAACAAATTATGTTCCAGCAAACGATCTGAAACAAAGTCATACAGTGCAACGGACTCTTTACCATCAAACTGAAGCAAATAACGACCTTTATGATATTGATAAACACCGCCTATATAATTCACTGCGGAAGTCTGACTGGTGGGAGTAGCGAGCAAATCACATCCGAAAGAAATGTAAGGCTTGTCATATCCCAAATATCCCAATACAGTAGGCATTATATCTATTTGCTGGGCTATAGCATCGATATGCCCTTTCAATGTACCACCCGGCTGATAGAAAATGACGGGTACAGCAAATGTGCCGCTTTCAGTCATATATTCGGGATGTTCCGTTTGATTGGTATGATCGGCTGTGATCACAAACAACGTATTGTTGAACCAGGATTCATGAGAAGCCTTCTCAAAAAAACGCTTCAACGCATAATCCGAATAACCAATACACTGATGAATAGGCAATGTTCCTTTGGGAAACTTACCCGTATATCGTTTGGGTATTACAAACGGATGATGGGAAGAAGCACTAAAAAGAGCAGCTGCAAAAGGTTGACGGAAAGAAGAAAGTTCATCTGCAAAAAACTGGAAAAACTCTTCGTCCCAGATAGCCCAGCGACCGTCAAAATCATCATCGTTATTATATTCTGTACGCCCATAATAATCCTGAAAACCTGTAGCCCGCGAAAAAGCTTCAAAGCCCATTGAACCATTTTCGGCACCATGGAAGAAAGCCGTATAGTATCCCTTTTTACGTAACTCGCCCCCAATACCGGATACTTTATTCATTGAAGCCGGCGTCAGGAAAAAAGGTTCTACAAACATAGGAATACCGGACAATACGGAAGGCATCCCATCAATACTTTTGTGCCCGTTGGCAAATGAGTATTCAAATGTGAGACTCTCTGAAATCAATGAATCCAAGAACGGGGTATATCCCTTATAAGCTCCCCCATCCAAATCTTTATTTAAAGCACCAATGTATTCCTTTCCGAAACTCTCCATGATAAATACCACCACATTCAGCGGACGGAACTGCACACTATCCGCCGGAGTATGAACAGGTGTATAAACCGCCTCCATCGCAGCCTCATCTTTATAATAGGCAGGTACTACAAACGGCTTTTTACCAATAGTACGTATCATCGCAAAAGGAGTATTAAGCACCAGCCCTGTCTCAATGGGACGATTGACATATTGGTTGGCATTACTAACCGTAATAGGTCGCACAGCAGCTCCGATACCGCCACGCATACCAAATATGCAAAAAGGTATGACAACAACAAGACAAACCAACTGTATTCCGTAATACCCCCACGGATTTAGATTTTCTGATTTTCCAAAAGGCTTTCTGTATAACTTAAACATGCCATAAATCAACACAACAGCCAGCAAAGTCAGATACCAATGATTCAGCAATTCTACTCCGATAATACCCGCTATGTTATTCTCATTGCTGAATTCATTGAAAACGGAAGCAGTGGTCCGGCGATTGGTAAACTGAAAATAGACCGTATCCATTAGATTCATAATCAAGGCAATACTATTAGTAAAGACAAAAACGCCTTTTGTCACTTGCTGATAGCGTTTATATTCTTTATAGTGTAATGGGAAAAACATCAGAAGGATGTACAAAGCATTGATATAAACAATAGCAGATGTATCAAAAACCAATCCTCCTTTAAGTATAGTCATCAATTCGGTGCCTGTCAGTTCTGAATAATAAGAATAATTGACCCATAAAAAGACAAACCGACAAATCATAAAAAGAAGATAGGACAGCGCCAGATTACACAGTGCAGCAAGCACCACTCGTATATAAGGAAGGAAAGAAAAAGATTTTTTCATATTGGTGTAATATCAAGTATAACAGCGACAAAATTAATATATTTAATTGGTTCTGCCATTAAAATACCCAAAAACACTTACCTTTGCAACCTATAAACCAGAAATTATAAAACGAATGAAAATAGCTTTTGATGCCAAAAGAGCAGCACAAAACCGTACAGGTCTCGGCAATTACAGCCGCTTTGTTATTGAAGGTTTAAGCCGTTACTGCCCTGAAAACAAATACCTGTTATACACTCCCAATGAACGAAAAGCAAAGTTATTGGGCAATTTGTCACAGCAAGAGAATTGTGTTGTCCGTTATCCCGATAAAGCTATCTGGAAAAGCCTATCTTCATTGTGGCGTGTCAGTGGCATCAAAAGACAGCTGCAAAACGATCATCCGGCTATTTTCCACGGGCTTAGTAATGAACTCCCTTTAGGGATCGAACGGTTGAAAGAAATCAAAAGTATCGTTACGATTCATGACTTGATTTTCCTTCGCTATCCTAACTTTTATTCATATATAGACCGCAACATATATACTTATAAATTTCGCCGGGCCTGCCAGATAGCCAACAGTATTATCGCTGTAAGCGAATGTACTAAAAGAGACATTATACACTATTTTGATATTCCGGCAGAAAAAATAAAAGTGATTTATCAAGGATGTGATGAAAGTTTTCTCCACCCGGCAGACTCCGGATTGAAAGAAGAAGCACGCAAACAGTACGGGCTTCCGGAAAAATATCTTTTATATGTGGGAAGTATTGAAAGCCGCAAAAATCTGTTGTTAATAGCTAAGGCCCTTACAAAAGCCTCTTGTGACTTACCTTTGGTAGCGATAGGAAAACATACCCCTTATGCGGATACCGTTCTTCTGTATGCCCGGGAGAACGGACTGTCGAATCGGCTCCTGATGTTGCACAATGTTTCATTCCGTTATTTCCCTGCTATCTACCAGATGGCTTCTCTATTTATCTATCCAAGTTTTTTTGAGGGATTTGGCATTCCTATTCTGGAAGCATTAAACAGTAAAATTCCTGTAATCGGAGCTACAGGTTCTTGTCTGGAAGAAGCAGGTGGAGACCATTCCATCTACATAAATCCCGAAAACGAACAGGAACTTGCCGATGCCATAGATCGAGTCATGGCAAATCCCACCTTACAACAGGAAATGGTTGAAAAAGGAACAGAGTATGCTGCTCGTTTCGGACAAGAGATATTAACCCGGCAAATGATGGAACATTACCTCTCGCTGTAAAATAATTATTTCTGATTTCTTCTCAGATATTCTTCGTAGGTCCTTTTCCAACGATTATGACTCCACAACCAATATTGAGGAGCTCGCTGAATAGTCGCCTCCAGGCGCCGGGCATAATCAACCGTTATTTCATAATTCGGGAAGGATTTGGGTTGATCGGTCATCAGGATAAACTCTGCATGATAATACCCTCTTCTTACTCTTTGTACATCTATATACACTACTACAGCATCGGTTGCTTTGGCAATGCCTTCTGCACCAACAAAGAATGAGGACTTATGATTCAGAAAGTCAGTCCACATATTCACAAAATTCCAGTTGGGAGACTGATCGGATATAAAGCCAATGATAAAACGCTTCTTTTGCTGTTTATAACGTACCAATTGACGTAAAGCCATGAACATCTCTATATTAACTGCACGAAAACGACTTCGCATTCGCAGGAATAGCTGATCAAAAGCCGGACTTTCCAATCGGTGATAAATCTGTCCTACCACAAGGTCTTTATCAATATCCAAATGTAAAGGTAAAGAAGCCACCCACTCCCAATTACAATAATGTCCCAAATAAACGACACAATCCCTATCTTTAATAATTTCATTTATCTTTTCCACACCACCAAAAGTCATCCGTCTGCGCATCTGCTTTTCACTCATAGAAAACAGCTTAATCGTTTCCACCATATAATCACAAAAATAATGATAGAATGCTTTCTCTATTCTTTGTATCTCCCCCAGCTCCTTTTCAGGGAAAGATTCAATCAGATTTTTCCGAACAATCTTCCTTCGATAACGAACACAATAATAAAGTGGAAAATACAATAAATCAGAGAATATATAGAGAAATCGCAACGGTAACAAAGAAGCAATAAACCAAAAGAAAAAAATAAAATAATACAAAACATTTTTCATACACTTACTTATTTTTATGCTTAAAAACCCAACGAAGTAATATAAAATTTATCGGAACTGCAATAGCTAAAACTAAAACAGGAGCCAATACCTTTGAAATTCCTAAATACAAAAAGAGGTTCAGAAAAGACAAATGAATCAAATAGTTAATCAGATGACTTCCTCCGAAACCCAGGGCCTTCCTGATAGAAGGTGAACTATGGAAAGTAAGATACGAAGTGAGAAAGAAATTACAAATCAAGCTAATCAAATATCCCACTGTATAGGCAACATTTACATCAATCTTTGTTTGCAACAGATAGTAAGCCCCATAATGTAGACCCGAAGCTACTACTCCGACCACACAAAACCGAATAAATTCGTATCGCTTTTCTTTTGATTTCAACATTCCTTCCATTACCTTAGTCGTGCGTAGTCTTCGTGTCCGGTTCTTCCGTATCTTCATTATTCAATAAAACAGATTCAATATTATACCGGGGCCTATCTTTCACCTCAATATATATTTTCCCGATATATTCGCCCACAATGCCAAGGCTAATCAAAATGACAGCTCCCACAAACCAGACAGAAAGCATCAGTGAAGTCCATCCCGGCACCACATGACCAATCCAGAGTGAATGTAAGGTATAGACCAATACACCTAAAGTTATTAATAGAAACAATACTCCCACCAGAAGAATCATCCTCACCGGTTTCACAGAAAAAGAGGTAATACCGTCTATTGCGAAGTTCAGCATTTTATTAAAGGGATATTTGGACTCTCCAGCAAATCGCTCAACCCTATCATAATATACGGAGGTTGTATTATAGCCAATTAGTGGTACAATACCTCTAAGGAAAAGATTTCTTTCACGAAACTTACCCAACTGCTCAATGGCTCTCTTACTCATTAGGCGATAGTCAGCATGATTATAAACCGACTTTATCCCCATAGCACGCATAAATTTGTAAAAACTTAAAGCCGTAAAACGCTTAAAGAAGGTATCAGAAGTTCTACTTTTACGTACACCATAAACGATATCAAATCCTTCTTTATATTTAATGACCATTTCTTCTATAACAGCAGTATCATCCTGCAAGTCGGCATCAATAGAAATGGCTATATCGCAAAACCTTCCGGCAACAGTAAGTCCCGCCATTAATGCATTCTGATGTCCTACATTACTGGCTAAATTGACCCCACAAATAGATTTGTTATTTGAATGAAGAGTTGAAATCAAAGACCATGTTCCATCTGTACTTCCATCATTTACGTAAAGAATAAAACTATTGGGTGTTATCAGTTTCCTGTTAATGAGCGCCTCCATCACCTTGGTCAAACGTTTAGTTGTTTCAACCAATACCGCTTCTTCTTTATAACAGGGAACAACAATGGCAAGTCTCATTTCTTCTTTACTTTTCCGGTTAATCAATCAACAGACCTTCCACTTTACTTATTATCTGCTCTGGTTTAATATTTCTCATACAAGCATAATCCCCGCGAAAACAGGGTTTCTGCCCATATACCGAACAGGGACGGCAAGATAAATCAAGCTGTACTGTATTGATTGGCAACTGTTTCCAGCCCATAAAACCAGCGTAAGGATGAGTTGCTCCCCAAACGGAAACCACCGGAGTATTTACCAATGAAGCCAAATGCATATTAGCCGAATCCATAGAGAGCATCACATTCAGGTGGCTCATCAGATTCAGTTCCGTATTCATATTTAATTTACCGATCATAGACGTCACAGATGGGTACTTTGACATCCATGAATCAAAAACATTCTGTTCGTCCATGCCTCCACCAAACAGGAAAACTTTAACATCCGAACGTTGAGCGAAATGGGCGATCACCTTCTCTTGCAGTTCTATGGGATATATTTTCCCTTCATGCTTGGCAAAGGGAGCAATACCGATCCATTTTATCCCTTTCTCTTTTTCTCCGGTTACAGGTTCTATTAAAGAAAAATCTCCTTTTCCTTCACCATAGATTGAAGTAAAATTCAACAAAACCGGAAAGCCTAACTCCTCCAATACATCTGCATAGTGCCTGAAAGAGCTTTTCTGATTCTCCAATACCTTGTTATGACGCCGTACTAACTTCTTTTTTCCTTTTCGGCCCTTATCAATAAATGCTACCGGAACTCCGGACATTCTAAACCTTAAACGGATATATTTCGTACGCAGCACATTATGAAAATCAGCCACATAGTCGAAATGAAGTTTTTTCAACTCCGAATAAAGTATATTCAATCCCCAAAGTCCCTTATGTTTACCGGTAAGATCTGCACTTATAAAATGTACATTGACTGGTAAACCTTGAAAAAGAGGCTGTAGCACCCCACGGCTCAACACAGTAATTTCATGCTGAGGATACTGGGTTGCCAACGAATAGACTACCGGAATAGTCATAGCAACATCACCAAGTGCTGAGAAACGAATGATAAGGATACGGGCCATCGTTTATTTTTTAGCATAAAGCACCGGATTCAAAGCCGGATCATTATACATCTTCATCTGCTTATATACCTTCATGTATTTTCTGCCGGCCTCAATATCAGTCAACAATTGGTCAATAGCCGTTGACAGATCTTTCTGTTGTTCCAAAAGAATAGAAAGTTTAGCAAGACATTGGTCATGATGTTCTTTCGTTGTATCCGTGCGATCTACTTCCTGCTGCATATGGTAGATTTTCAAAGCAAGTATGGAGAGACGATCAACGGCCCAAGCAGGACTTTCCGTATTAATCGTAGCGTTTGGCAGAGAAACAACATCTTTATATTTATCAAAGAAATAACTGTCAATCAATTCCACCAAATCCGTACGATCCTGGTTGGACTTATCAATTCTGCGTTTCAACTTCAATGCTTCTACCGGGTCAATCTGAGGATCACGGATTATATCTTCAAAATGCCATTGCACAGCATCAATCCAGTTCTTTAAATACAAATAATATTCAATCGTTTTCAACTCATATGGGTTATTCATCGGAGCATCCACACTATCTGTAATATGATAATCGCCGGTCGATTTCCCAAAAATGTCATTGCAAAGGTTACTAAATGTCATAGTTATAATCATTTTAATGAATGTACAATAAGACAAAGCTAAAGAATTTTTCTCAGACGAACAATCCTTTCTTACTTTTAATTATACATCCATACTATAAACGCGCATTATAGCTTCATAGAACTTATCATAAGTCAATTCTTCCTGAAAATATTTTTTAGCCTGATCCCCCAAACGATTACGTGTTTCAGAATCCGAAATCAGCGTTGACAACGCCTGAGACAAAGCATCAACATCACCTGGTGCCACTAACCAGCCATTACTTCCATGCTTAATAAATTCCACTTGTGCCCCATTATCCGTCGTTACAATACATTTTCCTGCCTGCATAAATTCTATAGCAGTCAATCCGAAAGCCTCTTGACACAAAGAAGGAGCAACTCCGATATCAGCATCTGCAATAAGTGCACGCACTTTATCCGAATGTCCCAGAAATGCAACTTTATCAGCCAGCCCTTCTGAAGCCACAAGTGCTTTCAATCGCTCGATAAAATCATCCTGTCCCTTACCTATAATTACTGAAAAGAAATTAAGATGATGAAGTTTGCCTAATGCTGCAATCAGCTGAAGTATGCCTTTCGCCGGAACAACTCTCCCTACAAAAACAATCAACGGACACTCTTTAGCAATATGAAACCTTTCACGAAGGGTTTCCGACTTAACTATAGGTTCTATATAAGAAGGAATACTGTTGTGAACAACGATACTGCGTTCTTTAGGGAAACCGGGAACTGAACCTAAGAAAGTTTGTTCACCAAGCCGTGATACGAACACGATACGATTTATATGACGATAGGCCCAAAGATAGAGAGGATTATTTTTCCCTTTTTTAATAAGATGCCTCGTGAGAACAATCTTTGCTTTACTTCCGGAAATACGTTTGGCAAGAATAACAGTAAACATCTCTTTAAAGCAATGGATATGTATAATATCCGTAGGATGGCTTTTCAAATACTTACTTAACCGGATAACCGAGTAAAAATCTATAATTCCTTTGAAAGGTAACTGGTAATACTCCCCATCGATTCCTGCAACTCTCTGAGCTATAACAGAACTTTTCCGTGAGAAAAAGGTGACAGCATGCCTGTGACTCGTAGAAGCTACAGCCAAGTCATATATATATTGTTCACCTCCTCCCCAAACAGGAGATGCAAAAATCTGAATGATATTCATATTTATTTCTATCTTACAGCTTTAAAGCGAGTCGTCTTTGCCATCAGGCAGTAGTTTTTTACCTATCAAGTCCCGACAAAGATACTATTTTTTTTGTATTTTTGCCAAAAATGAAAAATGATATGAAAATTATTATAGACGACAAGATTCCTTATATACAAGAGGCTATCAAAAAAATAGCGGAGGAAGTTGTTTACATATCAGGAAAAGACTTTACACCAGAACTCATACGGGATGCTGACGCACTAATTGTCCGTACAAGAACTCATTGTAACCGCGAACTGCTTGAAGGTAGCCAGGTTAAATTCATTGCAACTGCAACCATCGGATTCGATCACATTGATACAGAATACTGTCGTACAGCTGGCATTACCTGGACCAATGCTCCCGGATGTAATTCTGCTTCTGTAGCACAATACATTGAATCCGTACTCTCGTTGCTGAAGATCACCAAAGACAAGAATCTCAGTGAAATGTGTATAGGCATTGTAGGAGTTGGAAATGTAGGAAGTAAAATAATTGAAGTAGCAAAGACACAAGGGATGCGCATATTGCTGAATGATCTTCCCAGAAAAGAGAAAGAAGGGAATACTGAATTTTGTTCTTTAGAACAAATAGCGCAAGAATGTGACATAATAACTTTCCACGTCCCTCTATACAAAGACGGAAAATACAAAACCTACCATTTGGCAAACGAATCATTTTTCCGTACTCTCAAACGCAAACCCATAATTATCAACACTTCCCGTGGAGAAGTTATTGATACAAAAGCATTACTGGAAGCCTTGCAAACAGGAGTCATTTCTGAAGCAATCATTGATGTATGGGAAAATGAACCCGCTATTAATCTTGAGTTATTGAATAAAGTAATAATAGGAACCCCTCACATCGCAGGATATTCAGCAGATGGAAAAGCCAATGCAACACGGATGTCATTGGACGCTCTCTGCCGGCATTTTGGTATAAAAGCCAACTATACCATCTCACCTATGCAACCAGAAAACAGGCTGATACAAGCTACAACTTTAGAGGAAGCTTTACTAAAAATATACGATCCGTGCCAAGATAGCAACCGATTAAAATCACATCCTGAACAGTTTGAACAACTTCGGGGAGATTATCCTCTGAGAAGAGAAAAAGAGGCATATATTATATCGGTTAAAATGGCGGAATAAAGTACGTATTTAACTATGTGTTAATTAGTATACTTTATATACAAAAAGTACGTACTTTTACAGGTATAAAGTACGTACTTCTGTTAGCATAAAAATGATAGTTAAGAAATTATGTTAATAAAGTTGTAAGGTTATGAGGAAATAAAGCATAGAGTCATTATATAGTTAATAAAATAAGCATTCACCACTTTTAATAAATCCGGAAATTATAATCTATTTAAATATCATGAAAAAACTTTTTTTACTTGCTTTTCTTCTTCTGAGCACTCTATCTGCAAACAGTAAGAAAGCCGGAGAATTTACTGTTTTGCAATGGAATATCTGGCAAGAAGGAACATCTGTACCAGGTGGTTACGACGCTATCATTAACGAAATTGTCCGTTTGAAACCAGACTTTGTCACCTTTAGTGAGGTCAGAAACTATAACAAAAGCAATTTTAGTGCCCGTGTCCTGTCTTCTTTGCGAGAAAAGGGATTAGCCTACTACTCTTTTTATAGCTATGACACCGGCCTACTAAGCAAACATCCCATTACAGATTCTCTGACTGTTTTTCCCGAAAACGGAGATCACGGTAGTATTTACAGACTATTGGCCACCGTTAACGGACGCAAGGTAGCCGTATACACAGCTCATCTGGATTATCTGGATTGTGCATACTACAATGTACGTGGATATGACGGTTCTACCTGGAAAGAAATTCCCAAACCTCAAACAGTGGAAGAGGTGTTAAAAGTTAATACAGACTCGCAACGTGATGATGCCATCAAACTATTCATTGACCAAGCCCATAAGGATATGGCCAACGGATATAGCATTATTTTAGGAGGGGATTTCAACGAACCTTCTCACCGTGACTGGTTGGAAACAAACAAGGATATGTACGACCACAATGGTATGGTTATCCCCTGGACAGTAACTACTCTACTTGAAGAGGCCGGATTCATTGACAGCTATCGTGAAATTTATCCTGATCCGCTTACACACCCCGGCTTTACTTATCCTTCGGACAATCTGTTAATAGCCCCCGAAAAGTTAACCTGGGCACCGAAAGCAGATGAACGTGAACGAATCGACTTCATTTTTTATCAAGGGAAAGGGCTACAAGCAGAAAAAGCAATTATATTCGGCCCTAAAAGTTCTATTGTGCGCAGTCAAAGAGTAAAGGAAACAACCAAAGATAAATTCCTCCTTCCTAAAGGAGTATGGCCTACCGATCACAAAGGATTACTGGTCACATTCCGCTTCACGGAATAAACAGAACAACAATCATATTATATATGCGAATCAGTAGTTGGTTATTGAGTTCAAAAACAGAAACGAGTCAAATGGCTTTGTATTTTCTACGTCACACAGAGTAATATTTATCTGATGAACGCAAATTAAAAGACTGTAGTTATTTACTATCTATTGGTTCCCTTTGCGAAAATCTGCATTAATCTGTGTTTCAATAAAGATTTAAACTCGGTGTTACTCTGTGATAAGTTTTGCTCATTTCCGATCAGAAATGAATAAAACTAACTCTTAACTGGTTTCAACTACTGATTCGCATTATATAATAATGTATATAAAATAACTATGCCAAGCACCTCAATAGATATTTTTTCAACAACTCAAAAGTTTCTCTATTACCTGCGGATAATATTCATATTCTAAAGAATGCACTTTCTTTGCCACATCGGCAGGTGAATCTTCGGGCAATACCGGGCATTTTGCCTGAAAAATAGTATTGCCTTCATCATAGTGTTCATTAATATAATGTATAGTAATACCACTTTCTTTTTCTCC
>OGJS01000252.1_pt1 | contig 43317 bp, 72 predicted proteins | sample 1572241 | NCBI WGS metagenome assembly OGJS01 (sample SAMEA2582145, study PRJEB24529) | metagenome | biome: Human gut stool | place: China | collected 2011 | reverse complement strand
TCCCCATTGGGTCACTTTCCAATTGCAATCCAAAATATTGTATCTCCAACACCAGACTGATTTCTATAATCAGCATCTTTGTATGTAAAGTATTCTACATTTTTAGAAATACATATTTCAGAAAATGCATATTCTCCATTGCATCTATTGATAGAAACGCCAAAAGATGTATTACTGAATTTAATTGGAAATGCAACTTTCCAAGGCGTAGCGGTGCCATATGCGTTGTATTGTCCCCATTGGTTCTATGGTAATAATTCAACTGCTTTTCGTAATTCTCTTAATTCCTTGTGTGTATAAACTTTGGTAGTAATATCTCCGTGTTTATGGCCAAGAATTGCACGAGTAGCAGTAGGTGATGCACCATATTTGTCTAATAACGTAGCAACTGTATGTCGACAGTCATGTGTTGAATGAGAACAGTTAATTAAAGTCATTACTGATTTAAATTGCTTGCTGAATTGAGCATAAGAAATTGGTAATATCTTGTCAGATGAATTCTGATACAAATTTGTAACTATTGGTAGTATTCGACTATGAATAGGGATTAAACGATTACGGCCAGCCTCAGTTTTGGAATGACGAATTATAAGGCATTTAGTGCGGAGATTAATATCGTTCTTACGTAGCGATAGTAATTCACCGCATCGCAGACCTGTATATAGGAGTATTAGAATACCATAAGTATCGGTAGTATTAAGGTTCCACAATCGATTAATCTGTTGGCGTGTAAATGGCTTATGAGGATACACGCTAACATCATGGCCAAGGTTTAGGAAGGGAGTGTAATCTTTAATATCAACATCATTAACAATTGCATATTTCGATAATAATGAAAGTAATGTGCGGACCTTCTTGGCAGATGCATAAGAAAGGCCATCATCTCTCATATTATCAATCACGCATTGCATATCAGAATATTTGATTAAGTTAATAGGAATATTAGCAATTGATTGAATATGATCATAGGCAATGCGATAGGATTCAATGGCTGATTTACTCACAATCTCAATGCGAGTAGGCAGCCATTTTTTATACAAACTTTTAAATGTTTCGACACACGCACTTTTGCGGTGCATGCGAAGATACGCATTTCTTGGGTAGTGCTTAACAGTACTATTCATATGTTCCTCCTTATTAATGATGAAAGGATAAAAGAAATGAATAATTATATCCACATACTTGATGCGGAAGGTCGACGTATTACATCAATCGTCGATAGTATGTTAGCACCAATTGGTGAGAGTGCTTTACTTGAACAAGCTAAAGCTCAATATCCAGAGGCATCTGATTATGTGTATGGTGATGATACTATGCTTGATGAATTTTTAAATGGCAAAGTTTACAAAAATGGTGAATTTGTAAATCCACCAGTAGTTGAATATATGCCTACAAAGGAAGAAAAAATCAATGCTATTAAAGCAGAATACGAACCTCGATTTAAAACGCTTGAAGAGGCTCAACGCCGATTGCTACTCATGGGGAAACCTACTAATGCAATTAGTGCTCAATATATCAAGTTGAATAGCGAAATGGTAGCACGAATCAAGGAGGTGCAATAATATGCCTAAATATATCGGAGAAAGTAAAATTCCAGTAATGGAGTTCTGTGAGTACTGTTGGGAAGTTCTTAACGATGATGGAACGTGTCCTACTGAAGGGTGCATACATAATGATTTACTAAATTCAGACAAGGGTGATACAGATGATACCAGTCGAACATAATATCCAGGTATATCGGGGCGAATATATTACATTAACTATTGGATGTGATTCAGTAATTAATGCGGATGACGTATTCGCTTGTCTTAGGCGGTATAGCTGGGACGAGGAAATAATAGAACGCTTTGTGATTACAAATAGTACATCTGAATTATTAGTCGGCGAAAAGAGCAAACTCAATCTAACATTAGATACGAATTCGATTGATAGCGGTACTTATTATTGGGATTTGTTCATTTGGGCTGGTAATAGGCCAATTAAATGCTTAGTAAAAGGTAAGATAATCATTAAACAAGGTATAAGTAATAGGGGGAAATAATATGAGCGAAAATACTATTAATATTTATATGGGGACAGAAGATAAAGTCAACGTTAAAGATGCAACTCAAATTATTAAATTGCAAGGTCCAAAGGGTGAACCAGGGCCTAAAGGTGAAGATGGTGCGCAAGGACCAAAAGGCGAGCCATTACGCTTTGAGGAATTAACCGAAGAACAGAAGATGGAATTAAAGGGAGAAAAAGGCGATAAAGGCGAACCAGGAACTCCAGGTACTAAAGGTGAACCTTTTAAATTTAGCGACTTTACCCCTGAACAGTTGGAATTACTGAAAGGCCCTAAAGGTGATACTGGAGAAAACGGAGAACAAGGCATTCAGGGGCCACAAGGTGATAATGTAAATGCCGAGATAGTCGCCAAAATTAAAAATATTTTATTAGACAATAATGTAATGGTCCATAGCGATAGTCTTGAAGGCATTATATTAGAGTATTTTAAATTATGCATATTGTCCGGCGGTGGTGTTAGCTTCTTAAAAGACGCTAATTTATTTGCACCAGTTGTTGAAATTAATAATAATGTACTATTAGTTGTATATACGGTTGGGTTACCTTTCCAAATCAATGATGAGCCAATTAAATATATTGATAGTACGAATATGGAAATTCCAATAACGTCCAGTGGTCCAATAACAGTTAAGTTTTACAATGCAAGAATGGAATTGATGTTTACGAAAACTGTTCAAGCTCAGTAAGTGTTAAAAACTATGGGGGAAGTGAATGGATATTATTAATGATATTTTAATCATGCTCATAAGTGGGATATCACATGAGCATTTAGTTAGTATGGGAGTAGTGATTATTCTAACCACTACTTTGTTATTCGTGGATACTATACAACGAATTGCTGCAGAAGTGTTGCGATATAACAAGGATAATTACAGGCCTAATAATCCTATTACGCTACTAACAACGTTGACCTGGTATGGTTGGGGAAAAGGTAAATATATTGATAAAACAACCGGGGAACGGCGTAGATATTTAATGAGTGAGCGCCTTAGAGGTGATCTATTGAAGAAACTATGCATACAATATCCGGCATGGATGATACTATCCATTGTATTTATTTCATTACCTGATATTCCTATTCCAAATACAGACCTATTCCTAGACCATATTTTTTCCTATGCGTTCATGATGATACCTTTCTTCTCGGAATGTTGGTCTATTATCGAAAATCTACGAGAAATGGTTGAAGATGACCTAATTGATATAGGCAAAATATTTCAATATACGATTGAAATTATAAAAGCATGGAGGGGTAATGGATAAGTCAGCTATCATTAACTCAATCAAAAAATTATATCAATCTGTGAGGGTGGCTAACTTCCACCCTACAGGTGTTCTTGCTACAAGGGTACTAGTACTAACCATGCTAGTACCTATTTTGTTAGTAGTGGTTGAGTACATTATGGTGTTTATTCAAGGGTACGTTTCTGATGAGATGAATAAATTGATTAATGTGGGGATTAACATCATAGACCATATCTTTATACCTAGTGTATTAACTGCATTAGTTGGTTTCCTTGCATTGTGGGTTGATAAGGACGGAAACGGCATACCAGATAAATTAGAAGAACAACCGAAATTACAACCATTACCAATAACAGAAAGGAGTGATAAGAATGAGAAAAGGGTTTGATATTTCCTCATGGCAAGAAAATGAAAGCGGAACACCTTATTATGATGAAATTCGCATGCAACAGGCAAAAGAAGAAGGCAATGAATTTGTAATCATTAAACTAGGTGAAAATTATAACGTTGATGAGTTCTTTGAGCAACATATCACCGCAGCATTAAGTGTAGGCCTTGAAGTTGGTGTCTATTATTTTAGTCATGCATACGATGAGGCAACAGCCGTGCAAGAGGCTGAATGGGTGATTAATACGCTCAATAGTTATGGATATACTGATTACCATTTGCAAGCTGGTATTTGGTATGACTACGAGGAACATCGTCAATTACGTAATATGATTAATGCTGGAGCATTAACAAGCCAAGGAATGACGAATTGCATTAGTCGGTTTGTAAACACATTATGGAGTGCTGGATTTCAAAATGTAGGTATATATAGTGGATATTCCCTATTATGGGATGAAACATATGCTTATAGTCAAATGTCAAGCGTTCCTGTATGGTGTGCACAATATGATTCACAATGTGATTATCCAAATATCAGAATATGGCAATATAGTGATTGCGGAATGGTAGCTGACAAAGAAGTTGATGTCAACTATATGTATGACTAGGGGGAAGTATGAATGACAAAATCAAAAACTTTATTCACGCTCATTACATCTCTATTCCTATTTGCATTGTCTTTTGTATCATTGCCTGTATATGGTTCTACGCCGACAGAGCAAGTAATATTGACACGACAGGAATACAACGAGCTACTGATGAAGTTCGAAACGCTCAACAATACAATCAACGAGCAGTTGAAGATAATAGACGAGTTAGAACAGCAATTGAACGTAGCACAGATGTCAACGAGCGAATCGAAACAAGAATTAATAGAATCGATGAACTTAATCAAAGAACAGAAGGAGCAATTACTAATAGCCAAGAGCACATTAGAGCAGCAAGAGAAAACGCTATCAATGCAAAACGAATCATTGGCGAAGGTGAACGCATACTTAGAAATGCAGATGAGAGAACTCAAAAGAATCAAGATGCAACAAAGGAACAGTAAAATCCTAAATATATTATTAGGTGGTACTGTAATTTATTTAGTTGCAAAAAATTGAGGTGATCCATATATCTCCATAGCGTGTAATGGCGGATACACGCAACTATCAACTATTAGTTGTCAGTAGTAAAGCAATTGTTTATAACTGAATAACATAACAAAGGCCTATCAGCTTAGAATAATATCTAGGTTGATAGGCCTTTTTGTTTGTAAATGATATAATATAGGCAACTAGTATTTTAAAAATCTTAGGGGGAGCATATGGATACTATATTGAATGACTATATTCAAGATTATTTACATTCAGATAAATTTATAGACATGTTAGAGTATTTTATTGCAAAATATAGTGAATCAGCAAATAGTATCAGAAAAAGAGGACTACATAAGAGTGCAGAATTTTTGGATGATGCTAAAGACAAATTATTAGTAATCTTATATAAAGTAAAAGCTGGTGAAACTTTGGATAAATCTGATGCTGACATTATATTAAATAACATACATTTATCCGTCCCTATAAAGAAATAATGAGTCATAATATAAACAGCCTACCGACCTAGATAATGTCTAAGTTAGTAGGCTGTTTTTTGTTTGTAAAAATCAAAATAAATACTTGCTTTTATACACGATATAGGGTATAATAATATTGTAAGGAGGTGATAATAGTGGACATAATAGAAAAGCTAACAAGCTTAGCAAATGCGCTAACGCCACTGCTACTGGCACTAGCAATACTAAAACTTGTTAGCAAAGAGTAAAAAGCAGGCGGGTGAAAGCCCCGCCACCTTCTCAACATCATTGTAAATCAACGAGGTGAATTATGCAATATTTAGAATGGTTGATTAATATAGCAACTATTATTGTTTTGATATTAGTAATTAAACGTTTAGTCAGAAGGTGAAGAAATTGAAATTTGAACTAGATGATATCATGACAACGCAAGAGGCGGCAGAACGTTGGAATGTTACAGCTGATGCATTGAAACAGAATTGTAGAGGCCGTGTAAAGAATGGATTTAAAGAAGGCGAGTTTAAGAAGTCAGGCAAAATGTGGCTTGTAACTCGTCAGGGAATGGAACGATTATATGGGGAGGAAATTAAAGTGTTAAAAGTCTACAGTACAGCAACGCAAAAGTCTTGGTTCATGGGAACCGCAGAAACATACAGGGAAGCATGGGACATGATATATGAGCATGAAATGCGTCAATCTCCATGCATCGGTAAGTGGGATAAGGATGCATGGGATGATGGCGACATGGCGGAGGAGTTTCCTAACTTCGTATGGCCCGAAGGTGTTGATTACGTTTGGACGGCTGACTGGATAGCGGAAGTTATTCCTGATCCGAAGGAGTACAACGAAGAAGGCGTGCGAGGACTTATTGATGATTTACTATTGTCCTATGAGATTATAGAAGAATAGTAGGTGGTATCATATGCGTTACAACCAACTAGCACAACAGTTAGTTAAAAATAGAATTTACAAAATAAACTTTGATTATAGTGCATTCCATTCGAATAAATATATCAGAGTACATGAAGAGTTATCTGCTATTGTAGAGCGCTATTCTAAAACGTATACAGGTCATATAGCACAAGCTGCAATATATGAACGTTTGTTAGAAGACTTGGAAGAAACAGTTAATAAATATGGTCTTGTATCAGATTTCTACATATGTGATGACGTCCTAAATATAGTCATAAAGTTCATATGGAGCTAATATATATATATATTATATCTGACATCATTTTGACATCAATTTAATAAAAAATATATAGAAATATAGCCAAATACAAAAGTATAAAAGCTAGTAAAATACTGTGTTTATGGGGGTTGTCCGTAGTCAAATAATAAACTCTTAATCAGGGTGTCCAGGGTTCGAACCCCTGGTGGTCCACCAAAATAAACCCGCACGGTTGTGCGGGTTTTTCTTTTGACATCGTTTTTATCAGGGTGCCCTTTGACATCATTTTGACATCAATTAGAATATGTTTGAAATCTTTTCTACAACGTCGGCTTCCATAATCGGAGTAACGTGAGAGTAGGTATCCATCGTTTGTTGATATGATGAATGGCCAAGTCTCATTTGTACAACTTTAAAATTTACACCGGCTTCTAATAATAGAGTGGCGTGTGTGTGACGTGTATCATGCATCGTAAAGTCAGGTCTACCAATTGCAGTGGCAAATTTTTTGCATTTTAGGGAAACCTTGGCCGGATCACGTGGATTACCATACTTACCAGGGAACACTAAGTTATTATTTCTCCAATTAGGTGTTTTAAATCTTCGTTTATCGACGCATACGCGAAGTTTTAGAAGTTCCGCGATAGTTTTATCGTCGAGAGAAATAGAGCGCCTAGAGGAGCTGTTTTTAGTTGTTTTAGAGATAGTCGTGACTTCATTAATACGTAAAACTGTCTGATTGACCGTTAACGTCTTTTGTTTAAGATTGACATCATCCCATGTCAATCCGAGTATCTCACTACGGCGTAAACCTGTGGTAAATGCTAGCTTAAACAATGCATGCCATTCGACATCATCGATTTGCTCAAGAAATGTTTCTACTTCCTCCTTGGAAAGTGTTACCATTTCACGTTTACGTTCTTGTTTAGGCTTCTTAACTAATGTGGCCACGTTCTTTGAAATAATCTCATCCATGACTGCTTGCTTCAGAATAGCTCTTAGAACGGTTAACGTGTAACTCGTAGTCCTGGCTGATAAGTGGCTCATGCTATCCATTAATGCCCTTACATTTAATGCAGATAGCTCAACCAATCGTATTGAGCCTATGAAAGGTACAATGTAGGTCTTAATAATATATTGGTAAGAAGATAGGGTATTCTGTGAAACCGTATCTTTCTTAAGTCGGATCCAATATTCACTCCATTTCTCAATAGTAATGGTATTGTCATAGTTAGCACATTGTGCCAACGATTCAACGTATGCATCACGTTCAGCGATAGCTGCTTTCTTTGTAGTACCATAAAAGTATTTACGCTTACCATTTATCATTTTGGATACTTGGTAGCGTCCATCGGTTCGTTTTTTAGCCATAAAAATAACCTCCTTGGCATAGTTAATAAGCCTTAGAGGTTTTATGGTATAATATTATTGGAGTAAAAATGAAGTACCTCTAAGGTATGTAGTTTTTAATGGCCCTCACTGCGGTGAGGGCTTATTTTTTATAGAGTTGGGTATTGCACGTATTAGCGGGGAAGAATTATAATGAGGGTAGGAAAGGAAGGTAATCATATGAATATGTTATATCAATATGTTGGATATGCTGTTTGGTATGGTACATTTATTTCAGCACTATCTGCAATTTTAGCAATACCCTTTATATGGATGCCTTCTGTTTGGCATTATTCTATTGCTGGTATTGAAATAACTAAGTATATAATTTGTATTATTGCGACAATATTAGTTATAACTAACGTGACAATAACTTTACATTAATTAACGAAGCTCTTTTGGTGTCTGAATTTTTAGATTTTCCATGGAGCTTTTTAATTTTTCTAACTCAATTCTAGCCATTTCTTCTTCATGTCTATTCATTTCTTTATAAATACTAATGGCTCCTTCGGAATTAATTGAATATTTTTGGCCGGCAATTTCAAAACTAGTATTTGCACCAAATGCAAATAAGGAGAAACCACCGAGTAAAATCGTAAGAGCGGCAGCACCTCCTATATATTGAATAACTCCAGGAGATTCGACCATCATTTTTATTTCTAGTTCATCCAATTCCTTTTCTTTTTCATCAAAATTAAAACGGTCTATATAAGCGAGCGTATTACTAAGTAATGCATTCATACTACGAGTAGAAATCCCGTTTTCTTGTTCTACGTGCAAGGTTACGTTTAATTTGTTGTTTTTATAATAAATTGAATGTAAGTTTCTATCTATATACATATCATAAGACGAGGCGTCTGTAATTGTGTTTCTAGCCCACATTAGCTTGAATAATTGAGGGTCCAGCTTATTCTTTTTTATAGTTGTAATCCATTTTATGTCTCTACGCTTTTTGTATTTACAGATTTTGTATCCAACATCTTCATCATCAAGAAAATCATCTGAATCGTTTAATTCGTCAGCATCTTCCGTGTAAATATAAGCGTCGCTTGTAATTTCACCAATGGCCAAATCTCGACTATTTTTTGAAGGGATTAATACAATATCACCTATTTTCATTGTATTGATAAATGTAAGAATCTGATTAACTGCCAATCCAAAGCGACGCTCATTAGGATAGTGTTCTTTGAATTTGTTTTTTAGCGTATCAATATCGTCATAAGCAGTCATATTCTTTAAATTATCTATATTGCAAAAATCATCCCAGCCTAATGCAATAAAGTTATTAATTTTAAAGTCTGGATAATATTCTCCACCTTCTGTTCTAAAGAACCAGTATTTACGATCTGAAGGTATCTCCGGAATAACTATTGTACGTGTATCCATTTTTTCTCCTTTATTACAAAGCCTCTTACCCAGTAGTAGGGTAGGAGGCTTATTTAGTTACTAACAAAAATTTAAGCGCTTTTCGAATATAGACCTCTACACTTTGTTAATAAAGTATCGATTACCTTGTTTTACTTGTTGTAACTTACCTTCCTTTATTAAAGAATTACACAAACGTTTACCATATGATGTGTTATCAGGAAATAGTGATTTAATTAAACTAGCTTGTGCAATTGGTTCGTGAGAAATTGCTGATAGTATAGATTTTTTATCAATACGTTCTTGTTTAATTCTATTTTTCTCTTCTAGAACTGCTTTTTGTTCTTCATTATAATCATAGGCATTATCAGGGTAGTCATTTAATAAGAATGATTGAATTTGGTCTCGAGCATCATCAAAGTCACTACTATGCATAGAATTATATTCATCAACACCATATGTACCTTTTGAATAGAGAAACTCTTTGAATTGAACAAGATGATCTTGTATTTGAGATACTATAGTAACAATATTATTAATAGAGTGCTGGTCGGATAGTTTAAATATTAATTCATCAGATTTATCAATATATTTCAATTCTTTATTATCATAACTAGTTGAGCTAAAGTAATCAGCATTACCATTAAACATTGGGATTGGTAACTCAGGTTCATCAATAATAGATAGAATATTAGACATATCAGTTTCCGATAATCTAAATTTATCTAGCTCTATTTCATGCAAACGATTCAGCTCAGAAAGTTCTTCTGCATCTTTTGCATCTTGAATAGCTTTTTCTTCTATTTCAGCATCTGTATGAATATGTGTAGTAATAATTCCATTTTCAATAGCTAATCTACACATATGTTTACATGGATAATCGAAATTTGAATTTTGACGATATTGAAAGTCAGAACATGTACAACTAGATAAGGTTACTATATATGGTTGAGGTTGAGTGCCAGATATATAACAAAAGTCGTCATTCATTTTAATGGATTGAGAAGAAATCCATGTAGCACGTTCAATTCTACGTTGAAAAGAATTGTTGTTAGAAGCTAACCAATGATTCCAATACTCATCGATAGATAGTTCGTGACTATGGGTAGAAATAGGTGCATGATTAAAATTAGAATTTACTTCGAAAGATAATTCGAGAGTATCTGTGGTATTAGCAGATTGTTTTGTAAAAGAACCAAATAAACGTTTTAAAAGTTTTAACATAATAACATCTCCCTAGTTATATAGTTAAATAATGTGATGATAAAAATCTATACTTTCTAACATATCGTCAGTAAGTTCTTTTCTTCTCACCATATGTTCAATAAGATTGACATGTTGATCAATGTGAAAATCATCATTAATGATATGTAGTAATTCGTGTCTGATTTCATTACGCATATCTTCAAAGGACATATTCTTACGAATATAAATATTGTGAACACCTTCATCTTCTCCAGTAGATGAAATAGCTTTTACGGATGGAATATCACACTCAATAATATTAACAATCAAAATAACATCCCCTTATAATAGATTATTTATGTTTCAGATTGAGAAGTTCGATATATTCTACTGCTTTTTCCATGTCCTCCTTAGAAATCCCACGTGATGCGGAGAATAAAATACGCATTTCTGGGCGAGTACGAATCATTTCAGCATATTCTGCAGTTTCAGAATCAAGGTAATAACCTTGTGGCGTATCATCATTATCCCAACCGATTAACCATTCAGGTTTTACTTCTAATATGGGAGCTAATCTATTAATAAAATCAATAGAAACACTAGCGATTTTACCAGATTCATATCTTTGCATATTACTTTCACTAATACCCAATCTTGCTCCTAGGTCAGCTAATGTTATGCCTTTTTGTTTTCTAATGGATTTTATTTTTTCTCCTATTTCTTTGTTTATTGTATTTCTTTCATCGGTACTCATAATATGCCTCCAAATAAGAATCGCCCTTACAAATTTATATTACAATAAACTTAAATAAAATTCAAGAAAAATTATAAAACTTTTATAAAATCTTGCATAGTGCGGTTGACAGGTTTTTCTAATAGGCTTATTATGTAATCAGAAACTTGCATAAGATGCAAGAAAAGTGAGGTGAAAAGATGAAACTAGAAAAACTTAAAGGATTATTAGTGGAACATAAGAAAACATATGCGGATTTAGCAGAGTTATTAGATGTATCTATTACAACGATCAACAGTAAAATGAATGGAAAAACACAGTTTGATGTAGTAGAGGCTACAATGATTAGTGATTGGCTTGAATTAGACTGCTCTAGCCGAGTAGATATTTTTTTACATAATAACTTGCATGATATACAAGTTATGAGTTAGAAGAGGTGAAATTAAATGAATAAAAAAGAGCCACATGATGCGGCTCAAAAAAAGTGGATTATATTTAGATATTTTAATGCTTTGAAATATAACAAAGACCAATCACTAGAGGAAAAGTTAGAAGATATAAGATATTGCACAAGAGTTAATGTGGGAATGTTTGTTATTGCAGTAATACTAACGATTCTAAATATTACGAGAATATAAAGGTTAATATTGCAATTATTATTGTTGTAAATATACCAATGCCAGCTAACCATGCAGCAAATTTACCATATTTAGCAGATTCCTTTGAAATACGAAGACTTTCTTCTGCAAGTTGTAATGCATGATTTTCTTTTTCCAACTGATGCAAAAAATTTAAACCAGATACAGTTAGTTGAAATTCATCAGAATCATCAAAATAATAAGGGGCAAAAAAATCTTTTGGTATAGTTACAAGTTTAAAGTAGGAATGTATTAGAGAGGTAGTATTAGAGATTGCAGATATACGATCAATAGAATAAAAGGGTGGTTCAACTTTCTTTTTGGGAGTATTGGATAAATACAATTGGAGAGTTGCATCGTTCAATATTGATACTTCTGCTTTTAATTCAGCGTAAGTTTTTGACTTCCTATTAATGAATAATATTAATTTCTCTAAATTTTCATTGGTTAGAGAATGAGCGTGTGAATCAAAGGAATCAAGTTCTTCTTTATAGTTTAAATACTCTTGTTCAATAGAATTTTGCGATAACTGAAGATTAGAAATAGGTAATGCCTTCATAATCCCTATATTTTTTTGGATGGCATTACTAATAGCTTCAGATTTTTTTAATAAGTCGCTAGTGGGTTTCATAAAAGACCTCCTTTTAAATAATTATAGCACTAAGAGAGGCGACAAAGAGGGAGCATAAATGAAATACATTAAAGAAAAACTACATCAAGTAATTTTAAATTGAAAAGTAATAAGAATGGGAAATATAGAGCTGGAAAAACATATAGGGAAAATATATACGAGAGAAGATACAGAAAAATTAGGGTATCAAAATAAATACATAGTAGTTGAATCATCAGAGGAGGGTTTTTGGTATTATTTATCATTCATTGCTGTACTGATTTCTTCTTTTTCATTAGGCGTATCAGTAGCAGTTTGGATACTTAAAATTTTGTAAAAGGAGGTAATTATGAATAAGATGTGCATTACGGTAGCCGAAGCTGCAAAGCTTGCCAGTGTACCGGAAACAGTTATTCGTCAATGGGCGGAGGACTATGACTTTCCGTCAATGAGAATTGGTAAGCGTGGAGGCAAGCGCCTTATCCACGTTGAATCGTTTAATGCTTGGTTAGCCAAACGGTGTCAGGCACGAATTGGAGAATAGAAAGGGTACAAATGGACATATACGAAAATTTTCATAGAATGGCTAAATCGCACGTAGCAACAATCAGGGAATGTGAAGCATTAACAGATGAAATTATAAAGTCAGCACGCACATTTATAGGTAATGCGATTAAGTGGGATAGCGGTGCTTACAGACCTGTAGTCGATGCTCTTCATAAAAGACTTCTTAATGAGATTTGGGAAGCAGAATATAAGTACGAGTATTACCAAAGGTATCAACAACCAACTTCTACAAATTCTTACGAATACGGCAATGAAATTGCACATGGTGAGGCAAATAAAGCCGCCGATGAATTAGTCGAGGAGTTAGAAGGTAAAGATATCAGTGAGTTGTACAAAGTATGGAAGGGATATAAGCATGATTAAGCTAGTATGGGCGTTGAGAGTAGTTGCATTTTTCATGATAGCTGGAACTATCGGTTCTATAGAAATTGACAGAATAGATTTCTATACAGCAACACTTCAAATTCTATTAGGATTCACATTATTAATTCTCAGTAATTATTGGTACAGAGAAGTAAAGTTTTATGAAAAAAGAAAAGTCCGCTAAGAAATGGCGTAGGAAACCATAGCGGACTTTTGGTAGAGTACTCAAACTCTACCTGTATTGTACAAAATATAGGAGATAAACACAATGAAAATGAATAAGACAGTATTAATGACAGCAACAATTGCATCTTTAGCAGTAAACGTATTCGCAGCAGATAACAATTTCATCGGTGGCACAGATAACACAGTAACAAACAATGCAAAAAGCGTTGGTGTTGTAGGATATCAAAACACAGTAGGCGGTAACAACTCAGTAGCATTTGGTGAAAATAATATCGCCAATGGAACGAATAGCTTTGCTGGTGGCAACAATTCCAAAGCAATGGGCAGAAATTCTTTTGCATATGGTTCTCATGCTGAGGCACTTACAGAGTACACATACGCTATTGGCAGTCAAGCACGTACAAGTGCATATGACACCGTAGCCATCGGCAATGGTGCATATGTAAGTGGTACATCTAGCGTGGCAATTGGCCGCACTAATAATCTAACAGGTGAAAATAGCGTTGTAATCGGTGCTAATAACAACGATATCAAAGGCAATCAATCAACTGTAATCGGTTACAACAACAAAATGGCTGGCGATATGGAACAAACCATTATCGGTGCTAATTCTGAAACTAGCGGACAGGGGGCAATGGCAATCGGTACGCATACGCAAGCAACTGCAATTGATGCGGTAGCAGTTGGTAATAATATCATTGCCGATAAACCTAACTCCGTGGCTATTGGCACTAACTCCGTAACCGATGATGCGGTAGCAGTTGCTGATATGACTGTTAATGGCAAAAACCACGCCGTAGCAGGTACTAATCCTAGTGCAGTAGCCTCTTTTGGTTCTAAAGACCGAGCAGGCTTTGGCGGTGTTACAAATTACACACGCCAACTAACTAATGTGGCAGCAGGTCAAGTAAATGTATCCTCTACTGATGCGGTTAATGGTTCTCAACTCTTCGCCGTAGCTGAAGAGGTTGGTAATAATGGTACTCAAATCGCAACATTACACGATACAACAGTTAATCATGAAGGCCGTATTACTGCACTTGAAAATAGACAAAATAATATCGGAAATGAAATTCACGCTACTAACCAACGCATGAATAAGTTGGGTGCATCTAGTGCAGCATTAAGCGGTTTACATCCATTAGACTTTAACCGCAATGACAAAGCATCTTATGCGGTATCTTATGGAAATTATAGAAACGCTAACGCAGTAGCATTGGGTGCGTTCTATCGTCCTAATGAACGTGTAATGATTGGTGCTGGTATGACATTAGGCAGTGAAAATCAATATACATTGAACATAGCGTTTAAAACTGGTAAAGGTAGTGACTACATTCAAGAGGCTAAGGATGCCCAAAGCAGAATTAGTAAACTTGAAGCACTCGTAAATCAATTAGTTGAAGAAGTAGAACTTAGTAAACAATCAAAATGATGAATGGTGCAGATTTATATAGTTATTTACAAGATAAACAATTAGAACTCAATAAAGCATTGCGGTTAGCCAAAGATAGAGGAATTGATTTGGCAAATGCTGAGTATGCTTATAAAAAGGCCAAGGCTAAATTTATAGCCTCGGCCAGATTGGAAAAAGTAGCAGTTACATTGATACGTGATCTAGCACAGGGAGATGAATATATTGCTGAGCTCAGGTTAAAAAGAGATACCGCTAAGGTGCTTTATTTAAATGCTCAAGAAGCAATTAATGTATTCAAACTACAGTGCCGATTAGTAGAAGCACAACTAAAACGGGAGTGGCAAGATGGATAACTGGTACAACCAATTAACTAACATGGAATGCCCAATATGTGGAAAACCAATACATTGTGCAATTGTATGTCACAAAGAAAAGAAGCGTGTATGTGATACATGTTGTAGTGAATGCCAATACCTAATGAGATATCAAGGTGAATGGCATTGTGAATTTAATAAATAAAAAACCGCCGTGCTATAACACGGCGGTCATTAAGTAGTTATATGAGAATATAACCATAAATAATCCTATTTATAGTTTACCTCATATATAGAGAAAAGTCTAGTAAAAATGCGGTTTCAACTGCATTTATGGGACTTGATAGATATATTAACAACTCGACATAAGGGGTAAATAAATGCGTAGGAGAACAGTAATAGAATCAAAAAATATCAGAGAGGTTACAGATTCAATTACGGGCAATTCATATCTAGGGAAAATAGGAAAGAAATCTAGAAGTGAAAAACGACATGTAACACCTGAAATGATTCGTAAAAATAACATACGTATTGCTGAAAAGAAATTAAGATTATTAATCGATATGAATTTTGTAGAAGACGATTATTATCTAACACTGACATTTCGAGATGATCCTGATGAAACTGAAGCAAAAAATAGGATGACTAAATTTATTAGAAGATTGAGAGCAAGATTTAAGAAAGAAAATGAGCCTTGCAAATATATTTATATTATGGAACGGCAAGGCAAAATACACTTTCACATGCTACTTAATCAAGGTATTCGATTAAATACTAAAATTCTAAAACAGTTATGGGAATATGGATATACAAAATTAGAGCTGTACAGAGGAGAAGCTGAAGATGCAATTGGATTAGCCAAGTATTTTATAAAAGAACGAAAAATGGATATACAAGGTAGTCCAACACATGCATCTAAGAAATGGGTTTCAAGTACGAATTTAGATAAACCAAAGGTAGAAAGTAAAACTATTAAAGCTACGGAGTGGAGAAAAGAAATTAAAGTTCCAAAAGGATATTATTTGGATAAAGATAGCGTATATGAGGGTATCAATAATTATGGATATCCATTTAGAACATATAGATTAATACGTCTTACGAAATGGAGTGAAATATATGCGAAGAGAAAATCGACTGAGACCATGTCCATTCTGCGGGAATAAATCAATCAGAGTGACAACAGGAATTAAAGTTACAGAAAAACATCATATGGTGGTATGTGATAAATGTTCGGCCATTGTGTGTTTCGAGGAAGCAACAAAGTATTTAGCTTGTGAAAAATATTGGAATAAACGGATTGATTAGGAGGAAATTATGAATAATGTGCAATTAATGGGGAATTTAGTGCGTGACCCAGAGTTAACTTTTACAAAAAAAGGAACACCTGTAGCAAGATTTACTATTGCTGCTAGTAATGAATATGTAGATAAGAGTACAGGTGAAGTAAAAGAACAAACTGCATATGTTAATTGTGTAGCATGGAATAAGTTAGGCGAACATGCAGGTAAGCTAATTAAAGGAAATAGATGTATTGTAAATGGAAGACTACAAACACGATCCTATGAGACTAAAGAGGGCGAAAAAAGATATGTTACTGAAGTAGTAGCAGATTTCATTGGTGATAGCTTATCGAATAAAGATGATGAGCCAAGTAATTTTGAAACATTTGGTGATGATGAACAAATTCCCTTTTAAAGGCAGCGCAGAGACACTGCCAGATAAAGAAATAAAACATAAAACAAATGTACGATGTAATGCAAAGAGAAAAGCAGAAAGGTTGATGCGGTAGTGGCAAGACGGCAGGAATATAAGAAAGCAAAAACATGTAAGCACGCCATTCAATTAACTGAATTTGGAGGGTTATTTGTTAAAAATACATGTGTTAATGAACATAAGCTTATGCTACCATGTCCAAATCAAATGGGAATAGCAGTCAAAAGACCGTATGTTATGGCCAAGTATTGCAGTGGATGTAAATCATATGTAGACAGAAGAAAGACAGAAGGAAGACAGAAAAAGAAAGGTTAGGTGAAATATAACCATGAATGATCCTACAGGTGTGAGATTAAATTGGTTGGCATTATGGGATTGTGTATATGGCAATGTAACAATTACTAGAGCCTTAAAATGTATGGGCATACGTTCTTGTAAGACGATTTCACAAAATGATATGCAAGACTTAAAACACAATAAATTAAGTCAAAGTGTAGGAAATAAAATATGTGAAGATTATAAAACAGGGAACTATACACTTAGGGAAATGGCTAAAAGATACAAAATTTCATATGGTTCAACTTATCGTATTGTAAAAGGAACCTATAAGTACGAAAGCGCATGATATGGAATCAAGAACAGATAAGATGATGCGGTATGCAAATATGTCGGTAATACCAAAAGCGTATATAGCGGATATAGTAACAGACTTAGAAACGAAAGATATACCACATAAGAAAGAAATCATAACACTATTAGCCCAACTATTGGTGATAAGGGCAAGGTAGGTGATAAAAATATGAAAATTACACATGTAAAAGCAAAATCGGCTAATTACTGGGTATATGGTGTAGCAATTAGACACGATGGGAAATGTAAAATATATCAAGAAAATGAGATACCAATTAGTGTAAAGGAATATACGATTTGTAGGGCAACAGATGGTGTAGATGATGCGGATGAGTTGATTTATGAAAACGATATAATTGAATATAAAATGCCACATTGTAGTAGACGATTTATAGCAAAGGTATTTTACAACGAACAAGATATGAAGTGGTGTGTCTCAGTCATTACAAGCGAACAGAAATGTTATTGGGATTTAGGATTCATAGTTAATGAGGCAGAAGAACTAAACGTTAAAGGGAATATATTTGATTAGGAGGCACAACATGGATATAGATAGATATATTAATCAATATAATGCAGCAGTTCGTAATGGGAACAAACCAAGAAATTTGGATTGGGAAAAAGTAGCACGACACATTATTAAGATTGGCTGTAATTGTGTTGTATATGCAGGGATTAAAGAAGATTGGGATAGCACGTTTGGTATTATATATGACCATGGTGAAGTTATTCATAAAGATGCATATACCACTAGTATATGGGGAACACCGACTATTGAGGTGTATGTAGAAGGTCAAAACAAACAAATTGATGCGGATACAATTTACTATAAAGAAGCTAATGAACATATTCATGATTGGACTGCTGAAAGCATAGCTATATTGGAGGAAAAACAATGAAAATTAAGAGCTTTGCAACATATGGAGTAGGGATGGACATTATATATGAAGATATTTTGAGTACAGGTGCTATAGCAGATCTACGTATAAAGTCAGAAGATGAAAAAAGTCCTGAATTATATGATGCATGGAAAAGAATGGAAGCTAGAGTATTAGAGTATATTGGAAAGCTATGTCAATTAGATAAACAATGCATGCTTAATGTTAAAAAAATACAACTAAGATATGCAAGAGAGATGGATGAATTAGAGTCGTTAGTATTTTTTGGTTCTCTAATGGCCCCAGAAGCAGGAATAGGTTTTAAAACAGGTGCGATAAGAGTTAATACTTTATTTGATGTGATGGATACGAAAGACATCGGTATCTTGAGAGAACTAGAGACACGGATACGTGGGTATATTAGAGGAGAACGGGCGCAAGCAACATTTGATTTTAGCTTAAAAGGTGATATTGAAGAGGATGACAAAGCATGAATAAAGTTTGTGAATTAAAAAAAGATATTAAAGAGTGTGATGCGGTACATAATCCAAAGCATTATAAATTAAAAGGATTAGATATTGAAAGCGTAGATGTTATTCGTGCTACATTGACGGAAGAAGAATTTAAAGGTTGGTGTAAAGGTAATGCTTTGAAATATTTATTGCGGGCTGGGAAAAAAGATGATGAAATACAAGATTTAGCAAAGGCAGGGGTATATATCAATTGGGTAACAGCGGGAAGGAGCCATTCATGATTTGGACTTTCTTGTTAGGATGTTTCTTTGGAACTTGTATTGGTGTAACAGTGATGTGCATATTATCAATTAGCAAATGTGATAGATAAAGGAAGTAAAAAAAGATGAACAACGTACCATATTTTTTACAACACTTACCAATTTGGAAATATAACTTGGAAGATGATCAGCAGAATAAAAACAAAAGAGTAAAAGAACATAAATATGATGCGGTAGATAAACATACAGGGCAGATGGTTGAAAAGGTATGTCAAATATGTGGAAAGAAATATAAAACAGAATACAGATTACGTAATACAACAAAAACCTGTAGTAAGTCATGTGGCCAAAAATTAAGAATGGCCAATAAGGTACCTGAAAAATGGGTAGATAAGGCCGTTGAATTAAGACAACAAGGGTTTAAATTAAGTGCCATTGCAGTAGTAGTTAATAAATCTACTAGTACTGTATGGCAATATTTAAAGAAACGAGGCTATTAAAAATGCTCGAACAGGATAAGAATCAATATTGTTGGTGCTTTGATGGTGATGCGGGTAATCCACAAGGAAGTATTGAAGAAGCTATTGATGACTTTTTAAATTATTATGGACATTATTGTTGGGATGAGAAGAATAATGTTGAATATTTAGAAAAAGATGTACTTGATGATTACGTAGAAATAGGTCATCCATCCTATTATGCTCCAGAAGTAGATGGTGAACGTGTAATTTATGATCTTCTTGATAATGACTTACCTGAAGAATTTGCTGAATGTGATTTTCAATATTTTAAAAAGGTAAATAAAAAACATCTATGTGAATTAAGTAAAGAATTGACAGAAGTATTTAGAAAATGGGAAAAATCACATAAATATGGATATAAATATGGATATGGCGCATATTTGGTGGAAGAAACGGAACTATATAGAATTGGTGATTATATCGATTCAGAGGGAAATTATAAATAAAACGATAGAAGAAGCACAATCAGCAGCAAATGTATTTGATAAAGACCATATGGATTGTATTTTTTAAAGGAGAATAAAAATATGTACAAATTAGAAGAAAAAGCAATCAATGCAGCAAGAGCAATATTGTTTAATGAATTTGGTTATAACGCTAATGAGTTAGCACTTATGGATATGCATGTGGTATGGTTTTCTAAAACATTACAAAACTGGAAAGCGTTGGTAAGTGGTGTACATATCAAAGAGTATATCGAAGTTACATATAATGGCGATAAGAAAGAAACATATGTTGATGTATATCAAAAAGCGAGAAATGCATGTTTGAAAGATGATGTTATGTCGGACAATGGCATCGTTATATAAAAAGCTTAAAGACTACATTCTAACAAGTTACGATTTAAGCAGCTTAACGGAAGCCAGTCTTAAATGCACAGCGTTTTACGAAAACAGGCAAATTACAAAGCTAGAATATCAAAAGCTAATGAAGTGTATTGATAGGGTAGTTTTGAAAGGCTGTAAATGTGAAAAAATCGGATTGTAAAAGAGGTGGAACAATGACAAAGAAAGAATTCACAGACTATTTATTTAAAATAATGAACGAATTAGGGTATAGAAAGGCTGAAGTTGAAAATGGCACAATATTTTTTTATAAGTGCGCTATACTTGTCGGGGTTTGGACGCCCAGAATGCCCGTAGAATTAACTTGTTTCACAGATAACCCGCAATGTATTGATATATGTGAGTACCTCGGCATTATTGACTGGGATAAAGTTGAAGTTGACACGCCTATTTTAGTCAGAACGAGCGATAAAAGCCCATGGGCGCATAGGTATTTTGCAAAATATGAAAACGGAAAAGTGTATGCGTGGATTAACGGCAAAACATCATGGAGTAATTGTATTTCAGATGAGCCGAGTTGCTGGGAATGCGCAAAATTGGCAGGTGATCCAGAATGAATAAATACTTGATTACGTTTGAGAGCGGTAATTATGAAAAAACTATGAGCGTAAGTTGAATTTTAGAATATCAAATTAGATAAAAAGGGGAATTTAATAAATGAACGAAAATCAATTTGAACGTGTAACAGGATATGAAGATACTAATTTACCTGAACGAAAAACAGAATATGCAGCAGGATATGACGTTAAACCTTATGAGACTGGCGTCGTATTACCACATCAGACAAAACTTATTCCTACAGGTATTAAATGTAGATTAAACTATGATGAATACATTCAATTACATTTAAGATCAAGTGTGGGAATTAATAACGATGTAATGCTAGCGAATGGAACAGGTATTATTGATGCGGATTACTACAACAATGACGATAATGAAGGTCATATCATGATACCTATTAGAAACTTAGGTGATACGCCGTTTGAATATAATAAAAACGAAAGATTGGCGCAATTAATTATTATGCCATATCGTATTACGGCTAAGGATAGAACTACAAAGAAACGTACAGGCGGTTTTGGAAGCACTGGTAATAAATAATGGCGATTAAACATAAGAGAATCATTGATAAAAAAATGATTAAAGCAATTAGAACAAACCATTGTGAATACTGTGGCAGACTATGTAATATAGAACCACATCATGTATTTTCTCGTGGTAGTGGTGGTGGTGATATCAGAGAAAATCTAATTCAATTATGCAGTCAATGTCATGTAAATACACATGCAGGAAACATGCCTAACAAAGAAACTTGTTTAAAAATTATAGCTAAAAGAGAACATACTGATGCGGAAACAATATATGTAATAAATCGTAAAGCAATGGGATACGATTTATAAAAGGGTGATAAATTTACAACCGGAGGTGATGCGGATACATGGACAAAGAAGATGAAAAGAAATATATAAGAAAGGCTATTGAATATTTAAAGCCAATAAAATCATGCACCTTAGAAATACAATCAGCCAAAAGAGAATTACAACGATTAAGAAGTGATATTACTTCGCTAAGTGCAATAGATTACAGTAAAGATCGTGTATCCGGTGGCGGTATTAAAGAAGGGTTAGAAGCTAGTATAGCCAAGATGTTAGAAAGCGAATCTAAATGCCTTGAGAAAACAAATGCATTGATTCAGTTACGCGAAAATGCAAGAAAACATATTGAGTGCTTACGATGTGTTGAGGGGAAGATAGCATTGATGCAAGAATATGTTAATGGTATGTCATTTAAAGGTGTGGTATCATTTATAGGGTATAGTAAAACACAGGTACAGTCATATAAAAAGGAAGCATTAATTGAATTAGGTCAAGAATTGACCCAAATAGTACCAAACTGACCCAAATAGTACCAAACTGGTATTTAGATATGTGATATTATATATATGTGAAAATTGCCACTGAGCAATCATTCACCAAATCACTCAAAACAAAATATTAGGCTCGTGTAACAATTCCGTTATACGGGCCTTTTATTTTTGTACATATGATATCCACCTCCCCCACTGGTGCCTATTGAATACACAAAACTCACAAATCAATGATTCATGTTTGACCTCTTTGAATATATAACTACACAACCTTAAGAAACTTATACCTTGTGAGTTGTGTGTATTGAGTAGGCGATGAAAGGATGTGAACGGTATGCCTAATGTAAGATGTAATAAGACTGCATGCTTAGATAATCATCATGGAATGTGCGGTGCTAACAAAATAGTAATAAAAGCTAATGGATACTGCCGTTCATGTTCGCATGCACGCCATATGATGAGACATGTGGATAGGGATGAGGCACGGAACCGTCATGAGGATGAGCGTCGCTTGTCTCACCATAAAAATAAAAAATAAATTTTAAATATTGAATGTATTATTTTAAATTTGGATGATTTTTTATGGGTCCTTCTGGCCAAGGATGCTGCCTTGCGGTAGCCGAGACCCCAAAAATTGCCTAGATTTTAATTTTTTTATGACCTTGCTAGTGATACAGGTAATGAAAGGAGGCTGATTGATAAGTGAAAATTACAGATGATTTGAAAACAGCAACGGCCTCTCAGTCGAACCTGGCAAAAGCACTTGGACTCTCGCGTCAACGTGTTTCGCAACTGCTCCAAGAAGGGGTTTTGGCAACGGATGAAAAGAATCAGATTTTGGTTATCAAATCCGTTATCAATTATGTCAAATATAAGGGCCAATCTTCTGCTGAAGAGGTAAGTAGTTCAGATGATGCGGTATTCGAAGTTGAAAAGGCTAAGAATGAACGTGCAAAACGCAAGATTGCTGAGTTGAAACTAGCCAAAATGAACGGCGAAGTGTACTCGGCAGACACTGTAGAACAGGTTATGACAGAAATGCTTGTCAATTTGCGTACACAATTGTTAGGGTTGCCAACAAAACTGGCGCCACAACTACAGAATGTGACAAAAGAGGAAGCATATAACTTGTTAACACAAGAAATTGAGGATAAATTATCTGAATTAAGTGAATATACGCCGTCATTATTCATGGATAGCGATGAATTAGATGAGGAGGAAGTTCGAAAATGACAATATTAGATTATATGATGAACGCCTTATCTGTTCGTGAACTTCATGAAATACCAGGTGTATTAATGGAGGTGTTGCTTGATCATAATAAACTGGAAAGATTAATTGCGAATATGAGTGGTTGTTATTCGTATTCTGGATTATTGCAGGAATTTGAAGAGAAAGCAGCAGATAGAAAGAACTATATGCAAGACTATACGCCTCAAAGTGTTATGGATATCGTAGCAGGTATATCCACTAATGGATATGTAAGAGATGTTTGTGCTGGTATAGGTGGTCTTTCGTTAGCTAAGTATAAGAATAATCCAGATGTAGTATTACAGCTTGAGGAATATTCTAAAAATGCGATATGTTTTTTACTTTTTAATCTTGTAATGAACGGGGTGCCTGCTGTTGTAATAGAACGAAATGTACTAACTCAAGAAAATATAGCGAAATATAGGGTGGAGGTTAGTAATAAATCACCGCAGATTATCAAAGAAGTATGTATAGATGAAGGTACATATTCGGCTGATACAATTATTAGCAATCCTCCATATAGTCTATCGTGGGTGCCTGTTAATGATGAACGGTTTAATGGGTATAAATTAGCGCCAAAAAGTAAAGCAGATTATGCTTTTATTTTAGATGGTATTTATTCTCTTAAAAATAATGGGACAGCAGTATTTATTTTACCGCATGGTGTCTTATTCAGAGGACAAGCTGAAGGTGATATTCGTCAAAATTTGATTAAAAACAATTTGCTTGATGCGGTTATAGGATTGCCATCTAATTTATTTACTAATACAGGGATACCTGTATGTATACTTGTATTTAAGAAAAATAGGGTAAATAACGATATATTATTTATCGATGCTCAAAAAGATTTCATTAAGGATAAAAGCAAAAATATAATGACATCAGAACAGGTGTTAAAAGTCATTGAAACTTATAACAATCGTTCTGATATTAGCAAATATTCAAGAAAAGTTAGCATTTCTGAAATAGAAGAAAATGATTATAACTTGAATATACCTAGATATATTGATAGCTTTGAGCCTGAAGACATACCAGATGCGGTGCAGCTTGCTAAAGAACTGAACGAAATTAATCGAGAAAGCCGTACTTTGGGATTAGAAATTGCGGAGATGTTAAAGCAATTAGTTTGTACAGATCCTGATGCAAAGAAAGAGCATGATGAATTTGTAAAAGAATTTACAGAGTTTTTGGTATCTGCTGATAGTGCTTGTACAATCGAGGCGCAAGAAGCTGTGATAAAAAAAATAGAAGATGTTAAGAAGTATTTACTTCAAAAGATGTTTGTGTAATGTTAAGAAATTACAAGAAATTTAAAATTACGGAAGTTGCTGATATACTGGGGCGTCCTAAGAAGAATCAAATGTATCCGGAGGGTTGTATTTGCTTGCAAGTATCTGCAAGTAAAGGAGAGTTATTATATTTAGATACATCACAACAAGTTGATGCAAAATATGTGGTGATTCAACCAAGAAATGTAATTCCCTTTTATTTATATTTGATGATAGAAAAGGCAATGCCTGAATTCTTATATAAATATAGACAAGGACTAAATATATCAGCACATGACATAAAACATATGGAAGTGGTGTGCCATACGGATGTCGAAACTCAGGCATTAATAGCTATGATGTTTACATCTATAAACGGTATAAGGTTAAGCGTACAAATGGGTGCGCTTTTTTAGTTTAAAAAAGGAGGTGATAGCATGAAAACGGCAAAAGAATTGTGGCAATATGTCTCTAAAATGGGGCTAAAACCACTACCAAAAACGAGTGTTAGCCAATGGGCTGACGATTATCGCATGCTATCACAAGGCCTTTCTGCTGAACCAGGGCGTTGGAAAACGAGTAGAGCACCATATCAAAGGGATATTATGGATGCTTTCACGCAACCTGGTATCAATCGAGTAGTGGTTAAGTCAGCGTCACAGATAGGGAAGTCAGACATAATGAATAATGTGCTAGGGCGATATGCTCACCTTGACCCATGTGCGGTCATGATGATTCAACCGACTATCGAATTGGCTCAAGATTATTCAAAGTCTCGTATCTCTCCGATGATCCGTGATACGAAAGTATTATCACAAGTATTTTATGAGACTAAATCAGAGGACGGCGCCAAGACACGAGATGGCAAGAACACAATCTTATCTAAACTCTTCCCTGGTGGACGTCTTATCATGTGTGGGGCGAACAGTCCGGCAGGATTAGCATCGCGTCCTGTACGTGTACTATTAGCGGACGAAGTTGACCGCTTCCCAGATAGTGCCGGTACAGAAGGCGACCCAGTAGACCTTGCTGCAAAACGTATGACAACGTTCTGGAACAGGGTCATGGGGTTATTCTCTACACCAACTAATGAAGGTAGCTCACGAATCGATGTAGAGTATCAAACAGGAACCCAAGAAGAGTGGCAACATGAATGCCCTAATTGTGGTGAGTACCATTTGATACGACATACTGAAATGGAATGTGAGACTGAGGAACACAAGGATGCTAAAGGTCGGAAAATTGTTGTAGTTAGTGATGTAAAATGGCGGTGCCCTGATTGCGGATCTACATTCTCTGAAGACGAAATGCGGAAAGTTCCTCAGAAGTACATATCGAAAAACCCTGCTGCGTTGCATAATGGCATACGCAGTTTTTTTGTAAATGGATTCACGTCTCCTTGGCTAACATGGAATGACATCATGCGGGAATGGCTAGAGGCTAAAGGCGACCCTACTCGTGAAAAGGTAGTTATGAATACACGATTTGGCGAATCATATGCACAACAAGGCGCCTTCGAAGATTATCAACAATTCATTAGGCGCCGTGAGAAATATGGCGCAGACCTTCCGGACGGTGTATTACTACTAACTGGTGCCGTAGATACACAAGATAATCGGTTAGAGTATGAAATCACCGGTTGGGGGTACGGCGAAGAATGTTGGGGGATATGTAAGGGCGTTATCCTTGGGGAACCTGATAATAAAGCTACATGGGATGCACTTGATGCGGTGCTTGATAAAGTATACCGATTTAAGAACGGCACAGGTCTTAAAGTGGCACGTGCTTTCATTGACTCCGGCGGTCACTACACGTCAAAAGTATATGAATACTGTGAAAAGAACTTCAGTAAGCAACGATTTGCCATCAAAGGTACGGCAGGAACACCTGGCATACCTTTAAATTATAAGATTGGTAAAGCTTCAGGGAGCAAGATTCCACTTGTAATGTTAGGGGTTGATGATGGGAAACAACAGGTAATGAACCGATTGGCCATCGATGAACCTGGTGCTAAGTACTTTCATTTTCCACTGGATGAAGAATTCCTAGGTACTAGAGGGTATGACGAGTTGTATTTCAAAGGAATCATTTCGGAACACAAGAAGAAAGTAAAACGTAAGGGCGTTATCCATGAAATATGGGAACCTACAGCAGGGGTTCGTAATGAACCATTGGATTTACGTGTATATAACCTAGCCTGTATGAATTCAATCCATCCTGATTGGGATAGATTGGCGGAAGTAGTCAAAGGTGGAGGCAATTCCACTACAACAGTAACTACTCCAAGAAAGAAACAAATGCGGAAACGTGTTCGCAGAGCTAGTAAAGCAGCAGATATTTAGGAGGATGTATGGCAACTAGTTATTCAAGTAAGCCAAGGCTAATTGATGTCCGATTAGAGTGGTACGTCAAAGCCGAGGAAGCAATATTGACCGGCCAAAGCTATACCATCGGAAATCGGACTCTTACAAGGGCAAATTTGGCTGAAGTAAGAAAAATGATTGATGATTTGGTAGCAAGAGGCGCCAAATTACCAGGTATGGATACCGATAATGGGCGTGGAAACAGGTCAAAACGGGTAGTTTTTAGAGATTAGGAGAGCAAAATGGCGAGAAAAAACAAGAAATTTAGCGCTAAAATAAGCACTCCGAGGGCTAAAAATAGCGGATATAGTGAGGGTGGAGCCTCTCATAATAACAAATCATTGAAGGGATATAATCCTAGAAAACTTGGGTATAAGGCTGATATTGGCGCAAATCTATCAACTTTGCGTGATAGATCCGCAGATTTAGCCATCAATACGCCAGTCGGAACGGCTGCAATCAATACAAGCACCACTCATACAGTTGGTGCAGGACTCAATGTGTTCCCTAGACCTAAATTCCAAATCTTGGGAATCAGTGCAGAAGAAGCTAGGGCATGGGCTCGTAAGGTTCGAGCTGAGTTTGACCTATGGGCCGAATCAAAAGACTGTGATATTTATCGCAAGAATAATTTATACGATATGCAAAGCATCGCATATCAAGGATATCTTACTGATGGTGATAGTTTCGCAGTGTTTAGACGTAAGCCAACAACACCAGATATGCCGTATACATTGCGACTTCAATTAATTGAAGGTAATCGTGTAAGTAATCCGCTTACCAATTCTACATATGTTACAGGTGATCCAACTGGTGTTGAAGCGCTTAACCCAGATAATGGGAACCGCATATTGAATGGTGTAGAAATTGATACTGATGGCGCTATTGTAGCCTACTGGGTATCTAATCAAGTGCCAGGTGAACCAATTACAAGCATGTTAACGACATGGGCAAGAGTTGAAGCATACGGCAAGCGAACAAGTATTCCTAATGTACTGCAAATTAGTAATGATACTAGACCTGAGCAGTACAGAGGGGTGCCTTATTTAGCTCCAGTCATTGAAACACTTAAGCAAGTGTATCGTTACACAAATGCAGAGCTTACATCTGCCATTATTAAATCGTATTTCGCATTATTCTTTACTGAAGCAGTTACTAGCTCCGGTTCGTTAAATGATATGTTGGCCGACAGTGGTGTTGATGATCCAACGGAACCAGTAGTTGATGTATCAGAATACAATTTAGGTCCTGGAACATTAAATGCCTTGCCGAAAGGTGTGGATGTTAAGAGCGTGGATGCATCCAATGCTCAATCTACTTTTGAAGTGTTTAGTACGCAACTCATCAAACAAGTAGGCGCAGCACTTAACCAACCTTACGAAGTACTAATGAAGAACTTCAACTCCTCGTATTCTGCAAGCCGTGCAGCAATGTTACAGGCTTGGGAAGAATATAAACTACGGCGAAAGTGGTTCGCTCGTGACTTCTGTCAACCAATCTATGAAGTGTGGTTAATGGAAGCAGTAGCGAATGGCCGAATTGAAGCGCCTGGTTTCTTTGATGATCCATTAATTCGTAAAGCATGGTGCAATGCTGATTGGTTTGGACCAACTATGTCAATCCTTGACCCTGTTAAGGATATGAACGGTAGTACCCTTCGTGTTACGAATGGAGTTTCCACTCGAGAACGTGAAGCGGCCGAAATGACAGGGACAGACCTTGAAGAAAATATTGCACAACTTGCGTTTGAAAAACAACTCATGGAGAAATATGGCATGGGGCTAGCTGATGCGGTTAATCCTTCCGTTGGCTCTAAATCTAAAGCGAAAGGAGGTGAAGAGGATGAATAAATTCTGGTCTGTTAAGAATTTTGTGAATCAAGATGGTACCGGTCAAGCTGAATTGATTTTGTATGGGGATATTTCTGATACTTCTTGGTGGGGTGATGAAATTACACCACGTGAATTTGCAAGTGACTTGGCTAGTTGTAATGGTAATGACCTAACAATGCGCATCAACTCTGGCGGTGGTGACGTATTCGCAGCGCAAGCCATACACAATATGATTAAGACTTATACCGGCAACGTAACGGCACATATTGATGGACTGTGCGCAAGTGCAGCTACGATTATTGCATGCGCTGCCGATAAGGTAATCATGCCAAGCAATGCCTTGTACATGATTCACAACCCATCCGTATATCTAGGCGATAGCTTTGATGCGGACGGCTTAACTAAAATGGCTAACTATTTGGCGAGTGTTAAACAAACAATTGCAAACGTTTATTTGAGTCGTAGCGATGTTTTGACATCTGAACAGTTAAATACACTTATGGATGATGAAACGTGGCTCACAGCGGACGAGGCGAAATCCTACGGCCTAATTGATGAAGTAGATACGGCGATTATTGATAATGCTGTTATGAATAACGGAATGGTTATTGTAAACAAAGTATCTTGCAAGTACTCGGCCAAAAATGAAGCCAAAATCAAACAATTTTTAAAACATAAGGAGAAACCTATGACTGAAAATCAATTCATGGCAAGCTTAAAAGGTTTGCTTGGTATTTCTACAAATGAACCTGCAGAAAATACAGCAGTAACAGCAGAACGCGAACGCGTTGAAGCATTAAATGCGTTAAAAGGCAATAATGAAGTCATCAATCGTTTAGTAGATGTGGCTGTTAAAGAAGGTAAAACTGTAGATGAAGTAACACCTTTCATCTCCGCCGTATCTGATATTCCTGTAACTGATAACAAAGTAGTCGACCAAATTCGACAATTGGTTATCGATCAAATGGAATCCGGTGCGGATGAAGTGGTACCTCAAGGTGCATCTACACCAGAAACCAATGATGCAGTAGCTAAAGCTAGTGCAATTGATGAAGTTGTAGCATTTGCAAATGCTAAGAAAGGCGGTAAATAATGGCGTATTTCGAACAAGTAAATGGCGTCGCAGCTGACTACCTATTAGGTGGTGGCGGTGTGCCTGTATTAACTCAAAATGTAAAAGCAGCAGTTGGTGAGTACAAACGTGGCCAAGTTCTTGAAAATAACGCTGGCACATTCCAAAAAATTACAACAACTGGTAAACCTGCAGGTATCGTAGTATCTGATACTACTGCAACTACTGACCACAATGTAGTGACTGTATATATCTCTGGTCGCTTTAATCGTGAAGTATTGGTAGTTGACCAAGCGTACAAAATTAATGATCATGAAGCGGACTTCAAGGACGCTCACTTATTCTTAACTAGCATTAAATAGGGGGAACTATATAATGGCAATTGATTTCAAAGATACATTTTCCTTGATGCAAGCTGTGGAACGAATGAAAGCTCCGGCAAGTTTCTTGCTTGATACTTTCTTCCCACAAGTTCCAGCAGTTGCAACTTCTAAAAAAATAGCAGTAGAAACTCGTAAACGTGGTCGCACATTAGCACCTTTCGTATCTCGTGGTGCATCTGGTGTGAATGTTAAACGTGCAGGTTCCAAAATTGCTTTATACGAAGCGCCTATGATGGGCCCTCGTACAGTCATTGACCCAGAACAACTTGACCAACGTGCATTTGCTGAAAATATTGTATCTACAATGACACCTGCGCAACGTGCGGCACAAATGCAAGCTGAAGATTTGTCTTATTTACAAGGCACAATCATTAATCGTAAAAACAAAATGGCAGCAGATTTGCTTACAACTGGTAAATGCAAAATCGAAGGCTATGCGGATGATGGCGAAACAGTTCAAGTTGATGAAATCGACTTTGAATTTGAACAAGATATCACACCTACTACTACATGGGACCAAGCCGGCGCTGATATTTATGGCGATTTGAAAATGGCGTCTGAAAAAATTCAAGAAAACGCAGGTATCGTACCAACTGTATTAGTCGTTGGTAAAAATGTTGAAAAATACATTCTTGATAACACATCTATTAATAAAATGTTAGCGATTCCTAATCGTGAAAACATGACAATGTTTAGTTTTGCACCGGAATACCTTTCTCCACAAGTTCGATATGTTGGCCGTATTATGTCCTTGAACATTGATGTGTATGCATATCTTGAAACATATCAAGATGATGAAGGAAAGGTAAAATCCTTTATCGGTGATGATGCTGCTGTATTAGGGGTTCCTGGTCGTGGTCGTCAACAACATGCGGCAGTAACATTGCTTAACGATGACAACCAATTCACAACATATGCAGGTATTTATGTACCTTACTACTACGCTAATAAAGCTACACAAGAATTAACATTGTCTGTATATTCCCGTTGCGTATTGATTCCTGAAACTATCGACGATTGGGCGACTATTAAAACTAAATAGGGGGAACCTACTTATGAAAATCAGAGTATTAAAGGGTTATTTAGCACATGAAGGCGAGATGTATGGCAAAGGCGAAGTAGTCGATATTAAGAAGAAAGCGATTGCATTATCCTTGCTTGAATCTGAAAAGTTTGAATCTGCTGAAGATGATCCTGTTGAAGTACCGGAACCATTGGAAGTCGTTCCAGATGAACCGGACGAAGAAATGGAATTACCTGAAGTTGATGCGGAAGTTACGGTGAAAAAATAATGCGATTTAGAGATTACCTAGAAAGCGATATTGACGATGTATTCCTCAATGAAGATGAATTCGCCGAAGGGCATAATCTAAATGGCACAGTAGCTAAAGCGGTTATCCAATCGCCAACGGCGAGGGAGTCATTCCTATCGAATGGCTCTCACGTATCAAATGACGGATTGCATGGGGTGTCTGTTTTTGTGCATTGCAAATTAAAGGACATCCCTGAAATTCCATCACAGGGGAACGTATTCCGATTAGATGGTGATGTGTACATCGTTCAAAGTGCAACGGAAGAAGATGGACTCGTGTCTATCGAACTCAGAGCAGAAGCTAGAGGCGGTGTTGATGGATGGTTGAGCTAGAACTTGATAAAAGTGCAGTAGCAAAAGTTGAAAAAGCACTAGAAACATTAAAAGAAGATAGAGTTCGACGTGTCTGTCAAGCCGCATCTAAGCGTGCTGCAACAACTGCAAGAAAAGCAGGTACGCAAGCACTACGTAATATCTATGCCATCAAAGGTGTATCAGTCGTAAAGTCTGGTGTATCTATCAATAAATTGAATGATGGTACAGAAATGCGTATCAAAGGTGGATATACTAGCGCTCAAAAGTACTTCAAAATTAAATCACTTAAGCGAAAAGGTGTGTTTGTGTCGATTAAAAAGGGCACAGAAACGAAGGTACCAAATGGCTTTGTTAGTGCATCAGGTATTTTTATGAAACGCCAAGGCAAGGAACGATATCCATTAAAAGGGATATATGGACCAGCCTTACCGCAAATGTTTGGTAATGAAACTGTTATGAATGCCATGCAAAAGGAAGGCATGGAAATGTATGAAAAGCGCCTATATCACGAATTAGAGCGCGCGTTAGGAGGTAACTAATGACACCATTAGACGTATCAGACGGCATTGCTGCCTATCTCATGGATGAGTTGCGCAAGCTAAATGAAACCAGTGATGTTACCGCGAGCACTATTCGAGTATGGAGCGGTTTCTTACCAAGGGTGGATAATAATGCGGACTTGCGCAAGTTATGCCCAGCCGTAGTAGTACGTCCGTACTCTGTTAGTGATGCAGATAGTTCGACTGTAGGGATTACAGTATTGGTCACTACATTTGACGAGGCCTTAACAAAAGGCCATGTCGGACTATATCACATATTAGAGGTCGTGCGTGAGCGGTTACTATCTGATAATCCGGTAGCACTTAGATATGAAATTAAGGATAATACTGTTAATACAACAATTCCTGATGATCAACCATACCCTCAATGGGTTGGATATCTTGAATTTGAAGTGTATATTCCAGTTATTCGTAGGAATCTAAATAAGATATTTACGGATAATAAAGTAATTGAATAGGAGACAACGATGAACCCTGTTGTATATGTTGGGCCTTCGTTCCGCAGTAGCCGGCTAAACCAATTCATGGTATTTAGCGACGGTGCACCACTGCCGGAAGCGGAAGACCCTATTTTTATGCATTTATTCGTGCCTTTAGATGAACTCAATCAAGCAATGATTGATGTGAGAACACAAGGTACACAATTAAATGTATTTTATGTTAACGCATTGAAGAATTATAAAGGAGTGAAGTAAATGGCCTTTTATCATGGCGTCAAAACAAGTGAGCAAGCTACCTCTGTAATTGCTCCTGTCCAAACTACTGCCGGCCTTCCAATTGTGTTCGGTACTGCACCTGTACACCTTACAGAAGACCCTAGCGCGGTAGTCAACAAGCCAATCATCTGCTACAGCTGGGAAGAAGCAGTTCAACAACTTGGCTACTCTGAAGATTGGACACATTTTACATTGTGTGAAGCAATGTACGCACAATTCAAATTGTATGGTGTAGCTCCAATCGTATTTGTTAACGTATTGGATCCTGCTAAACATAAGAAATCCACTACAACAACTGCTACATTGACAGACAAGAAATGCATTGTAAAAGCAGCAGTATTGCTCAATACTTTGCAAGTATCTAGTGCCGGTCAAACAGGTGTGGCCAACACGGATTACACGGCAGCATTTGATGACAAGAATCAATTGATCATCTCTGTTATCAAAGGTGGTAAATTCGATTCCGCAACTACATTGGACCTCACATACGATGAACTCGATGTAGAAAACTTCGATTATAAGAACGTAATCGGTGGTGTGGATAGTAATGAAAAAGCAACAGGCTTTGAATTGATTGATACAATCTATCATCATTTCGGTATTGTACCTGGTCTTATTGCTGCACCTGGATTCTCTCAAAATCCTACAGTCGCTTCTGTAATGAAAGCAAAATCTCGTGTTATCAATAACTTGTTTGGTGCAACTACTTTGGTAGATATCGATACTACACAAGTTGTTAAATACACAGATGCTTATGAATGGAAGAAAGGTAATAGCTATACAGGTGAATCTGAAGTCGTATGTTGGCCAATGGTTCGCAATGGCGATTATATGTTCCATATGTCTACGCACATCATGGGCATTATTGGTAAATGTGATGCATCCAATAGCGATATTCCTACATTATCCCCTTCCAACAAGTCCATGAACATCACAGGCTTGTGCTTAGCTAATGGCAAGGAAGTTATGCTTACACATTCCCAAGCTAACTTATTGAACTCTCAAGGTATTATGACAGCCGTTAATATCAATGGTTGGGTATCTTGGGGCAACTACACAGGTGCATATCCTGGCACAACTGATGTTAAGGATACATTCATTTGTGTACGCCGTTTCAATGATTGGGATGACCAAACATTCATCTTAACGTATTGGCAAAAAGTAGATATGCCTATCTTGCCACGTAATATCAAGACAATTCTTGATAGTGAAACAATCCGTCTTAACGGTCTTACTTCTCGTGGCTTTATCTTGGGTGGTCGTATTGAATTTAAAGAAGCAGAAAACCCTACAACAGATTTGTTGAATGGTATTATTCGCTTCCACAAATACCGTACACCTCCAATTCCAGCGCAAGAAATTGAAAGCATTTCTGAATACGATGTGTCTTATTTCAAAACGCTATTTCAAACAGTATAGAAAGGGGTAATTAATCATGGCATCTATCAATCAAGTACCGGAAGTACTTAATGACTTTCGTGTATATGAAGAAGGTTCTGACAACTGTTTAGGTGTTGCCAAAGTGGAATTACCTAGTGAATCTGTAATGACTCAAACTGTAAAAGGTGTGGGCATTGCAGGCGAAGTAGAAGCGCCAGTTATTGGCCACTACTCTTCTATGGAAACTAAACTTACATGGAACACTCCAACAGAAACTACACACCGCCTTACAGGTGGCCGTGGCGTACGCTTAGAAGTGCGTGGTGCTATCCAATGTTGGGATAGCGGTAAAGATAAATATGTAATCGTGCCTACACGCGCCGTTATTCGTGGCCGTGCTAAATCTAAAGAAAATGGCACATATGAATCTGGTAATACTATTGATGCAACGAACACAATTGAAACGACATACTTGAAACTCGAACAAGATGGCAAGGTAGTTCGTGAAATCGATAAATATGCTTATAAAGATTCTATTTCTGATGGCACAGACTTCCTTGGCGATGTTCGTGCTGCACTCGGTATTTAGTCTGTAGAAAGGACGATCACTAATGAGTAAACATAACACTATGAACGAAACACATGAACAAACAGGTATTGAATTAGTAAAAGCTGGTCATTCCTTACAATTTGAAGGAATCAGTGGTTACACGTTAATTAAATGCGAAAAGTCCGCTAAGAATGAAGATAGAACTATTACAGTTCCAGCATTATCCATGACGTACCAAGCACATGTAGCAGCTGCTGCATGCGGATGTAAAGTGGATGATATTTATAGTCTTCCGGCTGCCGATTTCACTAGAGTGTGCTTAGAGGTACAGAATTTTTTGCTAAATTCCGAAAAATAACAGACCTAGAACGGTATTTCACCGAGTGTGCGATTACGTGTAGTAAATACACTAGCACACCGATGGACTACTTCATTCGAGAGCTAGACGTGGATGAGTTCATAGTCCACGTTCAGCTCATTAGTGATGGTATCGAGCGCGAGAATAAAGCAATGAAAGGGAGAAAATAATGGCCAATAAAGTCTTAGAAATGGCGATTGCCATTAAAGGTAAACTCGATGGTGGGTTATCCTCTTCCGTATCTAAAGCATCTCAGGAACTCAACAAATTATCCAACGCAATCAAGGACCAACAGGCGCAGTATAGAAAACTACAGGCTATATCGCAAAAGACTGGTAACGTTAGTGATAGGAACGCAGCAATTGCAGCTGAGCAAAAGCTAAATTCTATGTTACAACGGCAAGCCCAGTTGCGGTCTAATATCGCAAGTCAGACGGCACATCAAAATGCAATCAGTAAAATGGGTGGTGCAAGTCCTTTGGCAGGTACTGCATCAGCTGCGCAAGGTGCTAGTGCTGCGGTAAGTGGTATTACAGGGAAGCTTGCAAGTTTTGCTATGGTTGCCGCCGGTGGTTTTGGCATTGGTGCCATTATCGATAATGTAGTTAATGCCGGTGAAGCACTCTATCAATTGTCAAATAAACTGCATATGACAACTGCTGAGACGGCACAATTTAAGAAGATTATGACGTTAAGTGGTGTAGATGTAGAAGCAGCCGCAAAGTCCTTCGCTAAAATGGATAAGACGTTGGCCGGTGGCGGTAAAAGTGCTGAAGCATTGCAAGGGTACCTCAGCCAATTTGGTGTATCCTTAACTGATGCCAATGGCAAGTTATTACCTATGAATCAACAGTTGGATGCCATGGCTAAAGGTTACCAAAATGCAGTAGCACAAGGACGTGGCCAGGAATTCATGCTTGAAACATTAGGGGCCAAAGGTATGAAGCTTACTAAAGTCTTTGAAAATTACGCAGATGCACAAGCGGCCGCGTCACAAATCAAAGGCGTTGGAATAGATCCTAAATCACTTCATAAAATATGGTTACAAATGAATATCTTGAAAGCGGAAGCTACGCAAGTTGCATTAGGGTTGGCACAAGCCTTTATACCTATTGCTCAGCAAATATTACCGGCACTGATACCGGTATTACAAGCTGTTGTAACATTCATGAAGGATAACAAGGAAGCTATTGCTGCTGTAGTAACTAATGGATTGAAATTAGCCTTACTATATGGAACGGCTACTAAGTTGGCATCAGGTATTACTACAATTACCACGGCATTTAAAGGTGTAGAAACGGCAATGGGTGCGTTTAAAGCAGCGGGTGCATTAATAGGTGGACCTTGGGTAATTGCTATTATGGCGATTATTACAGTGATATACCTATTAGTAACCAATTGGGATACTATATGTGCCACATTAACATCTGTTTGGGATAGTGTATGTTCTACTTTAAGTTCTGCATGGAGCGCCATTATATCCGGTATTATGGCTGTAATTAATGGGTTCTTATCATTAGGCCTTAGCGTATTTAATGCATTGAAAGCGGCAATAATTGCCTATGTAAATCTATGGTTAAACTTACCAACATATATTGGTATGGCCGTAGGGTTCATTATAGGCATTATTTTACGATTGCCAGAGATTGCGGTACAAGTTGGTACTGCTGTTATATCTGCCGTCGTATCATTCGCTACAGAATGTTATAACTTCGCAGTCACTACATTTAGTGCTATGGTCGATGATATTTATAACTTCCTAATTAACTTGCCTATGTACATGATCACTTTGGGTGCTGAATTCGTAGCGGCGGTTATTTCGTTTGCCTCTGAGGCATATGCGACGGCGACATCATGGATTAGTAGTTTGGTAAATGATGTTATTAACTTCATCATGAATTTACCGAGTGCATGTGCTGATGCGGGAGCCGGTTTCGTAGCTGCCGCAGGACAATGGGCAAGTGATGCATATAATGCGGTATTAGATTGGATTAAACAAATTCCTAGCGCTGTATCTAATGCAATCGCTGGTGCATGGGATAGTATCAAGGCTCAATTTAGTGGCGGTTTTACTGTAGGTGTTCAAGCTGCAGGTGGTAATGCATATGCTAATGGTGGTGTTATTACATCTCCAGAAGTTGCATTGATTGGTGAAGCTGGATATCCTGAAGTAATTGTTCCTATTGATGGTAGTGCTAATGCGATGAATCTATGGCAAACGGCCGGACGGATGTTAGGTGTGAGTGGTGCGCAATCTGCTGTAGCACCTACAGTATCATTAGCACCTAGTGTGCCTGTGACATCCTCATCTAGTAATAGTGGAGCACATGTACAAATTACATTCGCACCAGTTATTAATGCTGGTAATGGTTCAACTGATGATATTATGTCAGCATTGGATGCTAAAATGCGTGAATTTGAGCAAATGATGCGTAGCTATACCGCCGGACAACGGAGGTTAAGTTATGACTAGTTATACAACAATACAAGGGGATATGTGGGATTTAATCGCCTATAAGGTGTATGGCAACGAACGATACATTAATCTATTGTTAGAAGCCAATCAAAAGCACCGTAATACGGCGATATTTTCCGCTGGTGTTGTGTTAACATGCCCAGATGTTCCTGCTGATTCCTTACCTGAATTCTTACCACCATGGAGGCGATAGTATATGAGCTTACAAAAGAGCCTTGCTAAGGTCCAAAAATGGAAGAAAGATTTAACACCACAAACGAAGTTAGCACGGCGGGCATGGTGTACGATTGGGTACCAACATTGGGGAAGTAAAGAATCAAAGGACATCACCGACGATATTAGTAAATACCTTCTTGATGTAACTTTCACAGATAACCTTTCAGGAACTGTAGATGACGTGGCTATTTCATTAGAAGATAGGGGACGTCTATGGGTCGGCGATTGGTATTCTGTGAAAGGCTCATTACTAGAAGTGGCTATTAATACCGTAGCATGGGAGAAATTAAGGGATGAACAATTTACATTACCAATCGGTAAATTTGAAATTGATGAATTCGAGGGCAGTAGCCTTCCTGATGTAGTCAAAATCAAAGGTGTCGCTATTATCGGTAGTACTGACTTACGTGAGAAAAAGAAAGATAAATCGTGGAAAGCCACAACGCTGAAAGCGATTGCTACCGAAAAGGCAAAAGATAATAAGTTAAAGCTAGTATGGGATGCTGATTTTGACCCACCGTTAAAAGATGCCTCTCAAAGTGCTGAATCAGACCTCGCATTCTTGCAGAAACTATGCAATGATGCGGGGTTTTCTCTTAAAGTATCCACTGAACAGTTGATTATATTCGATGATTACAAATACGAAAATGTGAAGCCTAAAGTTATAATTCGTAGACCAGGTGGCCAGTATCAACCTGTACAGACTAAAGAAGGTGAACAACCGCCTTTGATTATTACTAGGGCATTATCTTATTCATATAAAAGTAAAACTCGTGAGGTATATCGTGCATGTCATGTGAAATATACCAATAAGGATAAGAAAACTGTGATTGAGGATACGTTTGAAGATCCTGACCGTAAGGGTCATACGTACCTTGCTGTATTAGAGGTTAATGAGCAGGTAAAAGACAAAGCGGAGGCAAAGAGATTGGCTAAAAAGAAGCTAAGAGAAGCCAACAAGGAAGCCGATACAATGTCTTTTAGTTTCCCTGGTAATCCTCTTATTATGGCATCGGTTACAGTTAAACTCGAAGGATTTGGGGTATTCGATGGTAATTATTTAATTACGAAAGCAACGCATACATTAGGGGCCAATTATTCAACGTCGATTGATGTAAGGAGGTGTTTAAATGGCTACTGATATATTATCTGCATTAGCAGATATGATATTCATTGGAAATGTTTCAAGTACAATTCCTGAAGAAGGTAAAGCCGTTGTTACGCGCCTTGATAGAGAAGGTGTTGTTACGGCGCCACTATCTGTCATTAATCGAGGTGCAGCACATGATAAGGACTATTGGATGCCGGCTATTGATGACCAGGTATTATGTATTATGTTACCTAATCGGTCCGGGCGTGGATTCTCTGATGGTTTTATCATTGGCACATTCTTTAGCACTGCGGATCCAACTCCAGGTGGTGCTGATAATGGTAAACGTGTGCTCACTGTTCCTGGAGATATGACTCTTAATGTTGGTGGTACGCTATCAATCAATTCAAGTGGTGGCGATGTGGTAGTCAATGGTATTTCCTTAGTTCATCATGTGCATGGTGGTGTAGAGTCTGGCGGTTCTACAACATCAAGGCCAGTTTAGGAGGTATAGATGTATATCGGTTATTTAGCGGATATAGTATTCTATACCGCATTAGACAATGTGCTTACTGTATCGGATGTAACGCGTTCAGGTAGTGCTAGATGGGAAAAGCATAATTTGATGTTAGAAAAGCCGGTTAAACAATTTAGTGGGCCGGACGTAGAACAAATAACATGTAAAATTCTTATTTCTTCATCGCTTGGACAATCTCCAGATAGTACTGTTAAGAAGTTACGAAATTATCGCGATACAGGAGCTGTATTGCCGTTTATTATCGGTGGTAAGCCTGTTAGTCAAAACTACTTTGTCATCATGTCTATGAGCGAAGATAGTCTATTCACGGATGCATATGGGAAGACCCAATCTATTGAAGTATCACTAACGCTTGAAGAATATCCGGACAAGAACACAGTAGAAGAAAAATCCATGCTTAATCAATATGGTCAGAAGTTCAACAAAGTTAATACGATATTGAGGAGGTTCTAGCCATGTCAGCAACGTATGAAATTAAACCAGTTACGGACAATAGGATATCGCTAGCACCTGAAAGTGAAGTCGCTGAGATTTTGCAGAATGTACAAACGATTATTTCTACTGTTCGTGGTAGTGTTCCACTAGATAGGGAGTTTGGTATTGATGGTCGCATTATTGATATGCCTATTCATCAAGCACAAGCGCATCTATCTAATGACATATTCCAACAAATTAAACGGTACGAACCACGTGCCAAAATTAGTGATATATCCTTTACCGCCACACAAAATGGTGCGTTGATTCCGAAAGTGATGGTGACTGTATGAGATTATCTGATTTACCTAATGTTGAGTTCTTTAACACAGATAAAGAACTCGTTCAACAGAAGGTATTTGATATTTACACAACAATAACAGGGCGAACCTTGGGAGAGGGCGACCCTGTTACTTTATTTTTAAATGTAATTTCGGAAATTATTATCCGATTGTTGAATGATGCAAATTATGCAGCTAAACAAAATCTATTAGCCTATGCAGAAGGTGATAACTTGGACCACGTTGGAGCGGTTCCTGCTGCCGTTGAGCGACTACAGGCAACAAAAGCAACTACGACTATCCAAGCTACATTGTCAGCAGTGCGTACGAACTCTGTTATTATTCCAAAAGGTACAAGAATATCCACAGAAGGTGGCGAATATTTTGCTACTGTTGAGGATTTGGTAATTCTACCAGGTCAACTCAATGGATCTATAAAAGCAGAAGCACAACGTACAGGCGCACAAGGTAATGGGTTTAAACCAGATGAAATAAGTACAATTATTGACCCTATAGCGTATGTGGATACGATGAGCAATACTACATTATCTGAAGGTGGTTCTGATACGGAAGATGACGAAGCCTATCGCGAGCGTATTCATGAGGCGCCTGAATCGTTTTCTGTGGCAGGGCCTGAAGGTGCCTATGAGTATTTCACAAAATCTGCATCACACCTTGTGGCCGATGTAGGTGTATCCTCTCCACATCCTGGGGAAGTTAACATCTATCCATTACTATCTGGAGGTGGTATTCCAGGTGAAGAATTACTCAAGACTATTACGAACTATTTGTCTGATAAGAAACGTAGGCCTATAACGGATAAGTTGACTGTATTGGCACCTACTACTACGCAATATAACATCGACGCCAAGTATTACATTGAAAAAGGCGCCGATGCAACTGTTGTAAAAGCTAAGGCAGATAAAGCGGTCAATGATTATGTAGTATGGCAAAAATCTAAATTAGGCCGTGATATAGTGCCTAGTCGATTGGTGCAAATGCTCATGGATGTATCTGGCATTAAACGTGTTGAAGTAACGGCCCCTGTATTTACTCCGATTGCAGAACAAAGTGGCGTGGCAGTAGCCAATACAATCGCCGTGGTGTTCGCAGGAAGTGAGGAAGAATGATACGTGATAGTAAGTATACAAGCGCGGAATATCTTCCCTCCTCAATCGACAGAGAGCCAATTAAGGCCATTGCTAAAACGTGGGATGATACGCTAGCAGAATTCATGAATACGAATACGCTGTTATTATGGTCATCCATTGATACTGAATCAGAGAGTGTCATTGATCATTTAGCGTACCAATTACATGTAGATGATTATGATAGTGGATTACCAATAGCAACGAAACGTGAATTGGTAAAGAATTCAATTGATATTCACCGCCATAAAGGTACACCATATGCGGTTGAAAAATCTGTACAAACGGTCTATTCTGATTCGAAAATTGCAGAATGGTTCGAGTATGGTGGTAAGCCTTATTATTTTAAGGTTACGCTCATTACGACACCATTAACCGGTGAAGCGGATATTACTAAACTTGTACGTGCTATTAATACGGCCAAGAATGTACGGTCCTGGTTAGATGGGATTGAATTCATTCGACGAATTAACTTCAATAAGTATTTCGCCGGGTGGTGCGGTGTATCTAAGAAAGTGAATATCAAGTGCGATTTCACACATGCATGGCGCATTAATTTGAATACTCATGTAACGTCTTATACCGTTGAATCGAAGAAAACGAAGATTAATGTAACGCTAGATAATAGCGTTAGATAGGAGGAATATATGGCAGAATGGTCAAATGCAACTATGACTGATGTCGGTGCCGATTTGCAAGCAAAGGTAAATGCAGGTAAAACGAAACTGACATTTACTAAAATTAAAGTCGGTAGTGGTGTTAATGCAACGAATCCATTGGCATTAACTGATGTACTCTCCTCTAAATGGGAGACTACTAATTTCGTAGTTAAACAAGAAGGTAAAATCGTAAGTGTTGATACATTCATCACTAATAACGGCATCACGGAAGCCTTCCGAATGTCTGAAATTGGACTATTTGCACAAGATCCAGATAAAGGTGAAGTATTGTATGCATACCTTACAGACCCTGAACCAGACAGAATGCCGGCAGAAGGTGGCTCAGTAGTTGTATCTCAGGAATTGAATATTGGGATGATATTTAGTAATACAGGTAATGTATCACTAACGGTTAATATGGGAGCATTAGTTAACCAAGAACAGCTTAAAGAACATAACACAGATGTTTTATCTCATCCAGCCATTACGGCGATGATTGCCAAAATCCTTGGTGCGACTGATTGGCAAGAGAATCCTGTTTCAAATTTGAAAGATATAAAAAATCTGTTGGGAATGGGGGCAATAGTGGCTCAACGTTTGGAGGAAACTGGATTTGTAAAATTTGCAAATGGATTCACTATCCAATGGGGACAATACAACGCATATGGCACCGCTACGCCTTGGAAAGTTGCATTT
>OGJS01000237.1_pt1 | contig 45618 bp, 38 predicted proteins | sample 1572241 | NCBI WGS metagenome assembly OGJS01 (sample SAMEA2582145, study PRJEB24529) | metagenome | biome: Human gut stool | place: China | collected 2011 | reverse complement strand
GATTAAGGCAGTTGTCGATGCGGGCAACGGTATTGCCGGCCCCTTGGCGGTTGACCTGCTGACTCGTCTTGGCGTCGAAGTACAAGGTTTGTTTACGAATGTGGACGGACACTTCCCGAATCATCATCCGGATCCCTCCAAACTGGAAAATTTGGAAGACATAAAGGAAGCTCTGCGTGAAGGCGATGCCGAAATCGGTATTGCCTATGACGGCGACGGTGACCGCTTGGGTGTTGTGACTAAGGACGGTGAAGTCATTTTCCCGGACCGTCAGGCAATGCTCTTTGCCGGAGACATTCTTGCCCATAAACCCGGCGCAGTTATCGTTCATGACGTCAAATGCACGCGCAATATTCGTCCGTATGTCGAGTCCCGCGGCGGCGTTTGCGTGATGTCGCGAACAGGTCACTCGCTGATTAAGGCGAAGATGAAAGAAGTCAATGCCGACTTTGCCGGAGAAATGAGCGGCCACATTTTCTTCCATGACCGCTGGCCCGGCTTTGACGACGGTGTCTACGCGTCAACCCGCTTGTTGGAAATTTTGACCCGAAGCGCCGATGCGAATGTTCCTCTCAAAGCACTCCCGAATGCAGTCTCGACTCCTGAACTGCAGATTCCGACCGAAGAAGGAGAAAACGTCAAACTGGTCGAGCGTTTGAAGGAAAATGCCAAGTTTGAGGATGCTCAGGACATTATTACGATTGACGGTATTCGTGTTGAATGGAAGGACGGTTTTGCTCTGGCTCGTCCATCCAACACCACACCCGTAGTTGTTCTGCGTTTTGAGGCAGACACGCCTGAAGCCTTGGCCCGTATCCAGAATCGCTTCAAAGAAGAGATTTTGAAAGTCGCACCTGAAGCAAAACTTCCGTTCTAATTTGCAGCGAATGCGAATATTGATCGTTAAAACGACTTCGATGGGGGACGTCGTCCATGCCGTCCCCGTCGTCGAGGATATCAAACGTTTTATTTCCGATGCCGAAATTGACTGGTTGGTCGAAGATTCGTTTGCCGATATTCCCAGGCATGTCGCGGGCGTTTCCGAGGTTATCGAGTGCTCGGTAAGAAAATGGAAAAAACGGATTTTTGAAAAGTCGACACGAGATCAGATCAAGGCTCTTCGCGAGAAGCTTCGCGGCAAACACTACGATTTAGTCATTGATCTTCAAGGACTGATTAAAAGCGCGGTCTTGGCTTCATGGACAAATGCGCCTGTGGCCGGATACGATCGCCGTTCGGGGAAGGAGCCTTTGGCTACGATTCTTTATTCCGTTAAGTCCTCGGTCGATCGGCAGAAATCCGCGGTTGACCGCTGTCGTGAACTGGCGGCTAAAAGTCTGGGCTACGATCTCGGTTCAACAAAACCTCAATTTAACTTTAAGTTTGAAGGTTCTTCGGAATCTGCAGGCAGCGTTTTCTTTTTCTGCAATACCAGCCGCGAGACGAAACTTTGGCCTGAAGAAAAATGGATTGAACTCGGAGGCGAACTCATTCGCCGAGGCAAGAAGATCGTGCTCCTCTGGGGCTCTCCGGAAGAAAAAGAGCGAGTTCTGCGCATTCAGGCAAGACTCGGCGCAGCTGCCGAGGTTCCCGAGCGTATGCCGATCGGACAGCTGATGGAAAAGATTTCCTCTGCTGACGCCGTGATCGGTTTGGACACCGGTATGACGCATCTGTCCGCAGCAATGGGGCGGCCGACCGTCGGGATCTTTCGTGACTACCCGATTGAACTGGTTCCGCTGGTCGGAGAGGGCAAAAAGAAAGCTCTCGGCGGAGTAGGATGCTGTCCTCAAGTACAGGAAGTGCTTAGCGCTTATGAAAAGGTAATTGAATGATTCTTCCCCGTCCGATTTACAGTGGTTTGCTTTACGCCGCGGCGCCGGCAGCCATGCTCTATTTGTATAAGCGTTCGCGAAAACAGCCGCAGTACCTGGAGCATTGGTCCGAGCGATTCGGGACGGCTCACTATCCGCCGCGAACTAAAGGAAGAACCCGGATTTGGATACATGCGGTTTCCGTCGGAGAGACCCGAGCCACATTTTCTTTGGTCGAGTCGATCCTTAAACGCTGGCCCAACACCGAAATTCTTTATACGCATATGACGCCGACGGGGCGTGAGGTCGGGGCTAAATTCGCCCAGAAATTCGGAAACCGAATTGCTCAGTGTTATTTGCCTTACGACACGCCGAGGGCAGTCAAAAAGTTTTTGAAAGCTACTCAGCCGGACCTCTGCCTGCTGATGGAGACGGAAGTCTGGCCGAACCTCACGTACTTCACCAAGAAGTTGGGGATCCCGACCGTCTTGGTCAACGGGCGCCTCTCTGAAAAATCCTTTAAGCAAGGCCAAAAAGCCGGTTCGCTGATCAAGGATGCTTTCGGACGTCTGACGATGGCGCTGGCGCAATATGAAGAAGACGCCGAGCGTCTTAAGGCGGCCGGTGCTCACGATGTGAAGGTTCTAGGCAACTTGAAATTTGATTTCACGCCCAACGCGATTCAGCTGAGGACGGGTCGGGAAATTTTGAAGTATGCCGAACGAGACATCATCGGCCTGGCCAGTTCCCGAGAAGGCGAAGAACAGAAATTCTTGGAAGCGCTGAAGAAAGCGCAGGCTGCTGGCGTTCTAGAGGACCGTCTGATTCTGATTGTTCCGCGTCATCCGCAGCGATTCGAAGAAGTTGCCAAACTTATCGAAAAGAGCGGTTTTACTTACATCAAGCGCTCGCAAATCCGAGATTGGAAGACTGTGCTGTCCAAGCAGGGTCCTCAGATTGTCTTTGGTGACAGTATGGGCGAGATGGGCTTTTACTATGCACTTTCTTCGCTTGTCATCATGGGCGGCAGTTTCGAGAATTACGGCTGTCAAAGTGTGATTGAGCCTTGCGCCATCGGGCTTCCCGTGATTGTGGGTCCGAGCATCTTTAATTTTGACTTTATTGTGAAAAAGGCTGAGTCCGAGGGAGCTCTGCTTCGTGCTGCCGATTTCACGGAGGCTTTGCGAATTGCCGACGAAGTGCTTAGCGATCCTGCAAAACGAGCCGAGATCGGAGAAAAAGCCGCGAAGTTTGCGCAGGAGCAGCGCGGAGCTACCGAGCGGACAATCCAAGTTATCGATATGTTGTTGAAAGGTGATACGAATGCAAATCAAGCATCCTAATGTACTTTCCATTGCCGGCATTGACCCTTCGGGCGGCGCCGGTCTCCTGGCAGACGTCAAAACGATTAGTTCGTTGGGCGGATATGCAACGGGTGTCGTGACCGCTGCAACCGCACAGAATACGCAAGGCGTTTTCGGCGTGATTCCCATTCCGACAGATTTTGTCAAAAAGCAGATTGATGTTCTTTTCGAGGACGTTCGTATTGATTCCGTCAAAATCGGAATGCTGTTTGACTCAAACCTTATTAAAGGTGTTGCAGAGCGTTTGCGTTATTGGAATCCTCGCTACATTGTTCTGGACCCCGTCATGGTCGCCAAGAGCGGAGATGCACTGCTTACGGACGACGCTGTGGCCACTCTGCGCGATGAACTTCTGCCGTTAGCTACCGTCATAACTCCTAATTTGCCTGAAGCAGCTCGATTGCTTGAGACCGTTGATATTACCGACGATGAGCAGATGGAAGCGGCGGCTAATGACCTTTGGAAACTCAAAGGCTGTCACGGCTGGGTCTATCTCAAGGGCGGCCACATGGAAGGAGTGGATTACTCGGAAGACCTGCTTTATGACGGACGCCACATGATCCGTTACCGCGCCGAAAGAACAATGACAAAGAACACGCACGGCACCGGCTGTGCGCTGTCTTCGGCGCTGGCAACTCTTTTGCCGTCTTCAACGGATATTCCCATGGCAGCCAGAGAAGCCAAGCGCTACATCACACAGGCCATCATCCACGCCGATGAGCTTCAAATCGGAAAAGGACACGGTCCGGTGCATCATTTCTACGCTCAGTGGTATTAATTTACAAACTATTACACCTGTTTATGGGTAGATGAACTTGCACAGATTGAAATAGCTGTGTAATATTCAACTTCCCTGATGACTTGATCGTCAGATGGCGAATTAGCTCAGTCGGTTAGAGCAGAGGAATCATAATCCTTGTGTCCGCGGTTCGAGTCCGTGATTCGCCACCAGAATACCATCCGAGAGCCTCCAAAGCTCTCGGATATTTTTTTGTCTAAGCCAATAACGGCGGGCCTTTTGTAATTTTCGTACTCTGTAGCCCTCCGAGATTCTCCGCCTCCTAATACGATAATTCTTGACTGTAAGTTGAACGTACCTTAAAACAAGAGTTGCTTTTTGAACGTACAGCGATAAAGGAGGGCACATCATGCCTAAGCTGGCTATCGAACTAACCAAACAACTCCAGATAGAAGCAAAGAAAGGTAAGGATTTCACCGTGGGAGGCGTTAAGGGCCTTAAGTGCGATTATCGAAAGTCCACACCCTGCTACTACATTCAATGGATGGAGAAAGGTAAGAAACATACCTACTACTTTGGAAGCGTGAGCCTGAAAGAAGCTAAAGAACGCGCGCGAGAGGCCCGCAAACTGATAGATGAAGGGAAGAATCCAAAGGAAATAAGACGGGCCGAGCAAGAGCGAAATAAAGCGATTGAGGAAGCGTTAATCAAGGAGCAAGAAAAGAAACAAAACACCTTGAGAAGAGTTTCCGAGCTTTGCTTTAACGAATATCAAAGCAAGGGCATTTGGCGAGGCAAGGACAAAGGGCAACACGAAATTAACCGCTTTAATAGTGCGATATTGCCGGAGCTTGGAGATATTCCGATAACAGAGATCACGCACAAAACTTTGTTTGAACACTTCAAGAACTACTGGAAGGAAACACCTAACCAAGCGGACAAGGTGCATAGACGGCTGAATCTTGTTTTTAATTGGGCTATAGCTCAAGGCACATTCCACCTAGAGACTAATCCAGCCGACATAAAAGGGCCGTTTGGGATACTCGTTAAACCGCTCACTCTGGCACGGCCAAAGAAAAAGAATTATCCGGCGCCGGATTATCACCGTATCGGCGAATTGTTGAAAGAGTGTTTAGAAGCCACCTCAATGAGTTCACGTGCTTTTGTTTTTCAGGTGCTCACGGCCACCAGAGGCGAAGCAGTTAGGACACTCAGATGGGATGACATTGATTTTGATAATGCAGTGGCCATCATCAGACCGGAGAACGATAAGGCCTCTAAAGAGTTTGGAGCGTCCAACCGACCGCGGGAGGTGTACTTATCAAGGCAGGCGATAACGTTGCTTAACTCAATCCCTAGGCTTGGAGAGTTCGTATTTATTGGTATGGGTGCTTTTGGTAAACCGCTCGGAGAAGGAGCTACCGAGCAATTTTTGAAGGGTATTCACGTAATCAAGTTATCAATGGACGGGCAAGGATGGGTAGATAAAAACGTACTCAATAAGAAAGGACAGCCGAGCAGAATCACGCCACACGGTACGGCGCGGGCCACGTTTAGAACGTGGGCCGAGGAAAGCCATAAACACGAAAAGGCGAGTGAGCTTTGTTTACTACACCTTCCTAAAGACATTTACGGGGGAGCTTACAAGCGCGGATTATTCGAGAAAGAACGGCGCGAAATCATGCAGGAATGGGGCGACTTTTGTATCTCGTTGAGTGACTTGGAAGCCTTCCTCAAGAGAGACTAAAGTATAAGTATTAATAAAAATAATAAAAAAATCTGTCTCAAGCGTCTCAACGCATGGGCCTCAAGGGTTCTCGTTGAGACAAATCTTTTTAAAACGTGTCTCAAATTTGTCTTTTTGTCTCAGAAATTCTTTAACGTTTTGCAGTCTTTGGAGTTGGCTAATGTGGTCTTTTTCGCGTAATAGTTAGTAAACGCTAACCAAAACAATCGAATAAAAATCAATAAAAACAATAGATTACGCTATTCAACATAACTGAAATTATGTTGAGTAAAACCGCTCAAAAATCCTTCCTCACTGTATAAATAAGATTTTCAGTCTCCAAAACCCTATGTAACTCAGCACTTTTGAGCCATTTATACAGCGTTCTTTACAGTGACATTTTGGGGCCGACATCCGCCTCAAAACCAACAAAAGAGCACTGTCAAAATACTTTCTCCTCTATACCCTATCTCCGCCAACTTCCGGCGCCGGTTTATTTTTTGTCCGGTTGGGTAGGGGCGGGTACGAGTTTCAAAGCTCTAGGCTTTAGACCGCGCCCCAAGTCAGATTTTTATACGTGCAAAATGCGAAAGCCGAATTTTTACGACGGTCCGCGCGCGTGCGCGAGGTAGGTTTCCGGCACCATGCAGAGCTATTTTGAAGCGGGTATCGTTGACTTAAGAGCAAAAACTTGGAGGGCAAAAATGACTAAGCCAAGAATAAAAATTACAGCCGATCAAATAGAAGAATTAGCGCGCGCCGGTCTCAGTGTGGCTCAAATCGCGGGTAGTTTGAGAGTGAGCGAAACGACGTTAAGAAACCGACTCAGGGATAAAAAGGCCTTTCAGTGGGCTTTAGAAAAAGGCCGAGCCGACAGCGTGGAGAAAGTCTCTAATAAACTCTTTGAATCAGCCATGAGCGGAAACGTTACAGCACAGATTTTTTTCTTGAAGTGTCGCGCTGGCTGGAAGGAAACCGATAAACATGAGCTTACCGGCGCCGACGGCAAGGAACTTCAAACCGCTCCTTTCGTCATTATCAATGACCTAAAAGAGTAATTTGCGGAAATTGAAGCCCCTTAAAAGAGGGTTTCTTGCGCATACCAGCCGATAGCTCATAAATTGACGCATTCAGAAAGCCAAAAAACGGCGTTATAAGTACAATCAAGAGAGCGCCTAGGGGTTGACTAGCTACCAACTCCGAAACCGCCTTATATGCCCTGTAATGGCGCCGGCGCTCCTTTTCCAACTTATCAGACGGGGCAAAGGGGCCAAGAATGCCTGAATTAACTTCAGACCAATACACATCAGTTATTCAAACACTCAGCCAAGAAAGCAAACAGAGGCTTAATGAGTATTTGAAAGAGAATCCGGCGAAAATCTTTTTACTCGTTCGAGGTAAAGACTTTAGCTTTAGCCAACAAAAATTTTCTTTTGACGATGTAGAGACTTTCTTAGCAGTCATCCGGAAGTCCATTCCTTCAAGCTCTACTGTTGACATTAACGAGAATGGAGAAGAGGAAGAAAGAGAGCTTAGTGAAGAGGAATTAGAGGAAGGCTTGGATTACTTCTATTCGCTCTTTAACTTATCTGCTCTTGCACGGGGAGAAGGGGAAGATTGTTATGAACGACCGGAAAACATTAAGGAAGATCGTCTTTTAGCGCTCGGATGTTTATCGACATTTGCGCAAATAACGCTAACCGCTGAGAACGGATTTAGAGAAGTAGTAACAGGTAGGGAAATAGAGCCGACTAATTTCTTAATGAGGGCGATTCGGGGACATGAACTTCTAAATTCGATGGACTTACAGACGAAAAAGCAGGCCTTCAATCAATTACTTCAGCAAATCAAAACAGAGAAGGAAAAACGTAAGGCATGGTCTAGTAAGGGAGGCCATGAATCCGCTTACAACGTCGATCAAGCTAAATTTAAAGACTTAATCCAATATTGTGAAAAGCAAGGGTGGGCTAAAGTAAACACCGGCTTGAATTTTGCGCGCGGTTTCTTGTGTTATCTGGAAATGCTAGGCATTCCAGAGGAAGACATCCCAAGCGAGAAAACAGTTACAAGGCGGATTAAATTCTTGTTGGAGGAACGAAAGAAAATAAACTAACTCGGACAAACAGCTAACTGTTTGACCTTTGTTAGGACAAGGAGCTTACTGTTTGTCCTAATCTGCTTAATGGCGCGTTGAGAATACCTCCTATCAGCTCGGAACCATCCGAGGCTTTTCAACTGTATAGGAGGCAATATGCCATTAACTACAGCCAGCACCACCGGCGCCGATAACCAGACATCCGGTTATTTGAACAAATCGAGCCTTTGTGTTTTTCTTGGCGGAAAAGAAAAACCGCTTGGAAAGTCCACCATTAACGACTGGATGAAGGTGAAAAACTTTCCTAAGCCCATTCGCTTATCTCAAACCTTGGTACTTTGGAGGATTTCCGACGTAGTGCAATGGATGGAAGCTCAAACCTCAGCTAATGATGACAGCATGGGAGAGACCGAATGAATACCGCGGTAACGTCCAAAATTCGAGGCGTCGAAATCATTAGAGCCGAATTAGCGCACCTTAAAAACACTTTCAGCCTAACCCTTGGTTTCCAAGAGGTGGAAGAACGAGAAAACTTTATTAAAGATGTTTTTAAGGACACTCAGGAAGTCTTGAGCTGGATAGAGCAAAAAGCAGGGCGCGATCTCAGTAAGAAAACCAGCAGGAAGGCGCAAAAATGACACTACAGGCCCGCTTATCACGTCCGGCTCTAAGTTGTATCGTCCGCAGTATGGAAGCGGTTCTAAACCGATTTTGTAAGACCGGCGCCGGTATTAAATATTTAACTCGATACCCGCAGGAAGGGCGCTCCAGCGCCTATAAATTTTCAGAGCTTTACGGCTTTTATTCTCTTGAATTACAATCCCTCTCATCAGTGAAAGCTGATACAGGCGTAGGAAACCTGAAAATGTCGGCGGATAACCGCCAAGGCGAAGGCCAAAGCGGATTTTTATTTATCCGGAAATTGTCACATCTTTTAATGGGCGTGGCTTGCAGTTGCGACTTGTCGCACGGCTACCGATATGGCCGAATTTCCTACACTGTTAAGCCATGCCCACCAGCCGTAGGAAGCGGTTGCATGGTCTCCCAAAACTTAACCATATCGGAGGCCTTCTATGCCTGAAACACTCCCCATAGGGTCAAATCCCTTCCTTATCCTTTTGGCAATCATTAAAAACCCAAATCTCACGGTGTCAGACGTTGACAAGCTCCAAGTACTGGCGAATGACTTTGCCGAAACTTTACAGACGCTTTCCGGCGCCGAAACCACGCTTGAAAACCTTGCCGATGACATGGACTTTGGAGAAGTCGAGTATTACGGCTATTCCACCTTGATGAGAAAGCAGGCCGGCGCCATTCGCAGATTACGCCTAGACCTTAAAGATTTTTTTGCGGGTGCTTTTTCTGAAAAAGTAGCGAGCAACTCTAAAAAGGGGGTGCGCCATGAATGAGAAATCCAAATTTGTGACGGTTAACACTTCGATTTTTGACGCGCTTGATATTTATTCGGTCCATAGAAAAGAACTGACAGCAGAGGATAAGGAAAGGTTGATTACTCTCTCGGAGGCCTCCTTAGAACGCGCTGTAAGTACGTTAAATCTTATCTCCGGTCTTTTGGAGGATAGACAAAACTTAAGGGCGGAAGGCGAAGAGCTTTTAACGCTGTCGGATGACGAATTAACCGATCAAATCAAGGACGCGATAACACTTCAAGCGGACGTTATTAAGCACTGCTTAGGAGTGAATCAAGTAGTAAGCGGACGATACATCCTGACAAGGTGATGTCGTACTAAGAAACATCCGAAGGAAGGACTAAAGCGCCTTCCTTTGGAGGCATTAACAGGGGAACTTATGAGCTTACCTGTATTTAATGAACTAACCTCCGCTTTTAACTTTTGCGAAGTTATTCCCGCAGACCTTCCGCCAATTGGCTCCATAAGGAGAACGGGAACCGAAAGACACCCACGATCGAAGAACGGCTTTATAAGCTCCTTCCCAGACGGCGGGGCCTTAATCGGGAACTGGGAGAACGACTTAAAGGCCGTATTCTCGACTACAGCCGGAAAGAAACTCACCAAACGGGAAAGAGAGCTAATCCAGCAAAAGACTAAAGAGGCCGAGCAAGAACGCAGGAATGAAGGACGGCGCCGGCACGAAAGCACAGCTCAAAAGGTTAGACGTTTCTTTAATTCCGACTTGGGAGCGTATCCAACTCTCAGCATGGAAGGCCACGGAATGGACCGTCACCCGTATTTACAGCGGAAGGCGGTAGAACCCACGGGAATGATTTTTGAATGCACTAGAGAGAATTTTGAAGTGTTCTTTGGCGAAAACTACCAGAGACTTCCTCAAGACCGGTTACTTGTGTTCCCATTATTCCATGACGGTGAGTTAGTCAGTATCCAGCTCATAGACGAACAAGGGACAAAGTATTTTCTCAAGGACGGTTTGTTAAAGGGTGCATATTGGCAAGCTACCAGAGCCGAGAAAGACGGCCAAGGCGCGCCCATAGTAGCCATATCCGAGGGCGTAGCTACTCTCCTATCAGTCATGGAATATTCGAGGCGAGCGGGCGTATTTGTGGCCTCAATGAACGCAGAAAACCTATGTAGCGTGGCTCAATCAATGAAGCGCCAATTTCCAGACAGAGAGATTTTTATTTACGCCGACAGCGACAAAGCACATGACGGCCAACGGTACGGGATTGGAGTTCTAAAAGCTCAAAAGGCTCAAAACGCGATCGAAGGATTACGCATTCTCATCCCGCCATTTACTCAGGCAGATACCGAAATATTCCGAGCAATCACGGGGAGCGATAAAGCTCCGACAGATTGGAATGATTACTACAGAATTTGGGAGACTAAACAATGACCCAGACAAAAAAGAAACCCTCCGAAATCGAAGGGCAAGAATTAGGAAATAAGAAAGATTTTAAAGCTCCGGCGCCGGAAGATATAGCCGAAGAAGCAAAGCCAGATGATGGTATGTACTATCAGTGCGAAAGCACGGGAGGCCGGTACTACAAGCGCGAGCTTGGGGACGACATGGATGGAATTTATTTTGTTAAAACCGGCTTGGACCTCGACCGGCGGGAAAAGATAAGCGACCTTATCGAAGTGGCCTTTACGTACTGCAATAAATGGAAGTCAGATTTTGGCCGGAGCGTGAAATTCAAAAACCGGTACGGCGAAACCGTAACCTTGAACCTCTCGGACGCGAAAGACTTGGGCGCCGGCTCTAATGTAGTTAGACGGCTTCTCTTGGATAGAGGCTTTCAGAGTGAGGAACGATCACCGAATAAACTAGGCTCATTGGCGGAATATCTGTTGAAAATGAAGGCGCCAAGAAAGCAGTTAGTCAGAAAGACCGGATGGACCCAGACCAATGAAGGCCGATATTACTTTGTAAGGCCGGACAAGGTGATAGGGGATGGAGATAATCAAGAGATTGTCTACCAGTCCAACAGCGAAGAGCCGGCGCCGATTATTAGACACGGCACCTTCAAGGATTGGCAGGAGAGAGTATCAAAATATGCTCCCTATTCAAGTCGGATTGTCTTTGCCATGAGTGCAGAGTTTTCCGCCCCATTGTTAGAGCTTGCCAGCGGGCTAGGGAGCCAACTGTTTCATTTTGTCGGTACTTCCTCTTGTGGCAAGAGCACCGCTTTGGAAATGGCCTCCACGATAGAAGGGGACTTAAAAGGAGGGAAGTTGCCTAATTGGGATACGCGAAAAGGGGGCCTAGAAAACAGTTGTCTAGACGCCAATGACGGTATTTTCTTTTTGGATGAAATCGGCGTTTGTGACAAACCCAGAGAGATACCGAATTGGATTTACACGATATGCCACGGGATGGGGGCGGCTCGGGCCAACTCAAACATGACGGCCAAGGCCCGTAGAACTTGGACATTACTCGGGCTATCGACTGGCGAAGTCGGATTGAGGGAAATCGCAGTAATTAACAATGCGAACACTCATACCGGCCAAGAAATCAGATTAGCAAATATTCCCGCAGACGTTGGGGCAGGTTTTGGAATATTCGAGTACGTACCGCCGGAGTTTGAAAGCTCCTTTCGGTTCGTTGAGTATCTGAAAACCGAACGGGAGCGGAATAACGGGCACGCCTTGGATATTTTCCTAGAGCGTTTGGTTTCTCTCAGAAATGAGAATGAGCCGGAGCTAAGAGCCTTCCTTGATTCAAAGATAAGAGAGTTTGTCGATATTTTGGCTTGGTTGCAGTTGGCGGGGCTTTGGCAAGCGGAGCTTTTGATAACTATCTTGGCGCCGGAAACATAACGACTTGGAAAAACGGCGGGAACGACTGGAAGCAGTCAGACGCTTGGAGGTGCGCTCAAACCTGTTTTAAAGCGTGGCTTAACGATCATGGAAACCCGTACAACTCAAACGAGGAAGATACTTTTATAGAGGAAGTTATCTCCATTCTCACAAGTCAGAGAAACCGATTCATAGGACTGCAAGAACCCTGTACCGTATCGAATTTAATCGGATGGTTCGATAACGGTTGTTATCTCATTCCAGCAGAAAGCTACAAAAAAGACATCCTGAAAGGGAAACCCTTTAAGCGTAGTACCGATATCTTGATAAAAAGAGGTCTGCTGGAGAATCAGGGCAAAAGGAAACTTATCCGGCCCCTGTCAAACGGAGGCAAAGATATTCAAGTCAAAGTTTTGGTTATCCCTCAAGAAACGGACTGTAAGGACGTCTGAGACAGAAGCGACAAAAACGCAAAAATAAACCTTAATTTTCATACAACCCTTGGTGCTCAAGGGTTTTTCTTTTTCTTGAGACGTTTTTGCGACAAAAACGAAAACGCTTGAGGCCTTGGCGCTCTTGGCGGGAGACAAAAGTGACAGATTTTTGATGATTTTCTATAGGTACTCTTTATTTCATTCGACTTTTTACAAAATATCCGGCGCCGGCCTAGCTAACAAATTGACGTTTAAGGATTAATTCCGCTATCCTCTCGGCGTTGTGAATCAAGGCAAAAATTCATTAGGGTTCTCCCTCAATGAGTTGCTTATTGACGTATAGTTAAACGTACACACCGAAGGGCGGGAAATACGATTTAATAAAATCAATGAGTTACAGGCGATTTTTGATGCCGTGATTCCCACCAAGATTCAGCCCGGCAGCTCTTAAAGCTTCCGGGCATTTTCATTTGTGGGCTTAGAAATTGTGCCCGATGAAGTCTTTGTTCTGAAGAGCTAGATGTGAAAACTTATGCCATAGGCGATGTCCACGGGTGTTTTGATACCCTGGAGAAGCTTCTCCAACAGATTCCGAACGAAAGCCGTTTGATTTTTATCGGCGATATCATCAATCGCGGTCCGAAATCTCTCGAGACTATCCGCACCGTCATGCGTATGGGAGATCGCGCCGAGTGCCTGCTCGGCAATCACGAACTCCACCTTTTGGCCGTTTATGCGGGCCAAAGAGCGATGTCTCCGGAAGATACGATTTCTGAAATTCTCAACGCTCCGGACTGCGATGACATCATTCAGTGGCTGAGAAATCGTCCCTTAGCTTTGGTTGATCATGGATTTTTATGCGTCCATGCCGCAACTCATTGGTCTTGGTCTGTCGAAGAAACACTGAAGCAGGCTTCCAGGGTCGAAAAATTTATTCGTTCTGACAAAGGGCTAAGCCAGATCGGGGAGCTTTTCGGCAAGCAGCAGTGGAGTTCGGGTCTTCGCGGCAAAGACCGATTGCGCGCCGTCGTCAACGTGCTGACGCGTACTCGTTATCTCAATGCCGACGGTACGATGGATTTCAAACAGAAACTTTCTCCTGCCGATACGCCTGTTGAATACATTCCTTGGTTTAAGTTTCCGGGCCGCAAAACGGCTAAGACGCCTGTTGCTTTCGGGCACTGGTCCACACTAGGTCCCGTGAATGACGTTTCCAATGTTTTCCCACTGGACACCGCCTGTCTTTGGGGCGGCGCTCTGACAGCTCGACGTTTAGGACGTCATCGCGAAACATTCAGTGTAAAAGCACCGATTTACTGTATTCCCGGAGAAAAACGAAATCTTTAATTTCGGGAAAAGCGTTCCCGCTTGTGGGAATGCAGTTCTTTTTTGAGTGACTTTCAGTTTTTGAAAGTTTGTATTAACCGCCACCGGACATAAACCGTGAACGCGAAAAAAATTTACTTGAAGACTTTTGGCTGCCAGATGAATGAATATGATTCCGGCAAGATCGCAGATATTGCTAAGGCAGCTGCCGGTTACGAAGTAACCGACGACATTAACGATGCCGATTTAGTTGTTTTTAATACATGCTCTATTCGAGAAAAGGCTCAGGAAAAAGTATTTTCCGACCTCGGACGAGTCAGAGAACTGAAAAAGACAAAGCCGAATCTTAAGGTTGCCGTGGGCGGCTGCGTTGCCAGTCAGGAAGGCGGCAACATCGTCCGCCGTGCTCCTTACGTCGATGTGGTTTTCGGGCCGCAGACTCTTCATCGCCTGCCGGAGCTCCTGGAAAAAAATGAAAAAGAGCACCGTCCGCAGGTCGATATCAGTTTCCCGGAAATCGAAAAGTTTGATCATCTGCCGACTCCGCACGCCGATGCGGCCACAGCGTTTGTTTCCATTATGGAAGGCTGCAGCAAGTACTGCTCCTACTGTGTCGTGCCTTATACGCGCGGAGAAGAGTTTTCCCGTCCTGTGGAAGATGTCCTTGTCGAAATTGCCCAGCTTGCCGCTCAGGGCGTAAAAGAAGTCACTTTGCTGGGGCAGAACGTCAACGCCTACCGCGGCGAAGGCCCGGACGGCGAAATCGTTGACTTTGCCCTGCTGCTTGAATATGTGGCAGAAATCGACGGTATCGAGAGAATCCGCTATACAACGTCCCATCCGAAAGAATTTACCAACCGTCTGATTGAGGCTTACCGCAAGATTCCGATCCTGGCTAATCACGTACACTTGCCGGTTCAAGCCGGCAGCGATCGTGTCTTGGCCGGTATGAAACGCGGTTACACAATCCTTGAGTACAAGTCCATCATTCGCAAGCTTCGTGCGATTCGTCCGGATATCAGCATCGCGACAGACTTTATCGTCGGATTCCCGAATGAAACGGAAGAAGACTTTGAAAAAACGATGAATCTCATCAAAGAGATTAAGTTTGACGCCAGTTTCTCTTTTATCTATTCCAAACGCCCGGGTACTCCTGCAGCGGAACTGCCCGACGACACGCCGCAGTCTGTCAAACTTGAAAGACTTCAGAGACTTCAAGCATTGAATACTCAGCATGCTCAGGAAATTTCGCAGTCGATGGTCGGAAGCGTTCAGCGCTGCCTGGTTGTCGGAGAAGCGAAGAAGGGCGAAGGAAAGCTCTCAGCTCGTACGGACAACAATCGTATCGTTACCTTTAATGGGCCCGAAAACCTAATCGGTCAGATGGTAAACCTCAAAATTAATGAGGTTTATCCGCACACCCTGGGAGGGGAATTAGTTTAAATGACTGAAGCTAAAGCGAAATCCGATCAGACCTCTTTAAGCTTAGATCTTCAAATCAATAACAGTGATTTGTCTAGTTTGGTCGGACCGTTGGATTCAAATTTAACCCAGCTGGAAAATTTCCTGAACGTGGAAATTTCCCGCCGCGGTGCGTCCTTCGGAATTAAGGGAACACAGGCAAACTGCCGCAAGGCCATTCAAGCTTTGACGGATTTGGCCGCCATTGCAGAGCGTAAAACCGATGAACTGGCGGCAGAAGATATCCAGCTCTATCTTGTAGGCCAAAAGGCGCCCGCAGAGGAGCTGGCTGCCGAAGAGCCGGTTCCCGAGCTTCGCACTAACCGCAAGGGACTTCAGGGACGTACGCCGATGCAGCGAACCTATATTCGCAACATCCTGTCCCATGACGTCTCCTTCGGTATCGGACCGGCGGGCACCGGCAAGACCTACTTAGCCGTTGCAGCCGCTGTCAGCGCTTTTGAAAAAGGCGAAGTCGAAAGAATCGTATTAACGCGTCCGGCAGTTGAAGCCGGCGAAAAATTAGGCTTCCTTCCCGGAGATCTAAGTCAGAAGGTCGATCCTTATCTGCGTCCGCTCTACGACGCTTTGTTTGACTTACTGGGTACGGAAAAAACGCAGCGCTTGCTGGAAAAGCAAAAAATTGAGATTGCGCCTTTGGCTTATATGCGCGGCCGTACTTTGAACGCTTCTTTTGTTATTCTTGACGAAGCTCAAAATACAACTCCGGAACAGATGAAAATGTTCCTGACGCGTATCGGCTTCGGCTCCAAAGCAGTCATTACGGGAGATGCTTCCCAGATCGACTTGCCGAGAGGCCAAAGAAGCGGGCTGATCGAGGCCTCGCACATTCTTCAGGATGTACGAGGAGTCTCTATGACTTATTTCACTTCGGCCGATGTGGTTCGCCATCCTCTTGTTGCTCGTATTGTCGAGGCCTACCAAAAAGCCGAGAAGAGAGAATACCAACATGCGTAAACCCCATGTATTGAGCCTTTCCGTCCAAAATCTTGCACATTTTCCTCAGCTTCCGTCCAGAGGGAAAATTCAGCGCTGGATCAGCCGAGCCTTGGAAAACGATGCCCAAATTACGGTTCGTTTCGTTGAGGAAGAAGAGGGCTGGGAGCTCAATAAAACATATCGGGGTAAGGATTACGCCACCAACGTTTTGACATTTGACTATCAGGTTGAGCCTGTCGTGGAGGCCGACCTGGTGATCTGTGTGCCCGTGCTTGAAAAAGAATCCAAGGACCAAAACAAAACTTTGGAAGAGCACATGGCCCACCTTCTCGTCCACGGGACGCTGCATGCGCAGGGCTATGACCACATGGACGACGAAGAAGCCGAGGTTATGGAACAGAGGGAAACCGATGTTTTAGTTGATCTGGGCTTTGATGTTCCGTATCCTGATCGAAACTACACTCCTCAGCCGTTGGCTTAGGTCAATCAACTTAGAGAAATCTGTACTTAGAAATGGCGGACAACAAGACTGACGAACCCAAAGAGAAGAATTTTTTTGAGAAGCTCTCGGATCGATTTTTTCATGATGACGCACCTGAGACTCAAAAAGAACTCCTTGATGATCTTCACATTGCACACGACAGAAAGCTTCTGACAGACGACGGCATGCACATGATCGAAGGTGTCATGCGCGTCAATAGCCTGCGTGCAGAGGATTTGATGGTTCCTCGGACACAGATGATTGTGATTGATATTTCTGAGAACTCTCAGGATTGGATCAAACAAGTCATCGCAGCCGGGCACTCTCGTTTTCCTGTCATTGACGGAGATAAGGACAACGTCCTCGGAATCCTTCTGGCAAAAGATCTCCTGCGCTTATTTATTAATCCCGAATACGAAATCCGTCAGCACTTGAGGCAAGCCGTATTCGTGCCGGAAAGTAAGCCGGCTGACGTACTTCTCAAAGAGTTCCGACTCAAACGCAATCACATGGCATTAGTGGTCGACGAGTTCGGCTCTGTCTCGGGTCTGATCACCATCGAAGACGTCTTGGAGGAGATCGTCGGAGAGATTGACGATGAGTATGACGTTGTCAACGATGCTTCCGATATCGTAGCGATCGGCGGCTCTCGCTGGCGCGTCAAGGCAAGCACCCATATCAACGAATTTAACCGAGTGTTCGGTACGCATTTCTCAGACGATCGGTTTGAAAGCGTAGGCGGCCTGGTTAGCGATGAACTGGAGCATGTTCCGCAGGTCGGAGAGTCTGTTGTATTGCAGGGTTTCCGTTTTGTTGTGACCAAAGCGCTGGCTCGTCAGGTCAAAATGCTCACGGTTGAGAAGCTGGAACCGGAGCTGACCGAACAGCAACCGGCGAAAGCCTAAAACCTCTCAACAACGTGAAGAAGTTCCCTCCGTTCCTAATCGCCCTTTTTGCAGGCATCGCGCAGGGCTTTTCTCTGGCGCCGGCCAACCAGTGGCTGCAGCTTGCGGCGTTAGCCGTCCTGTTTTTTATTTTCGCGGGTCTCCGCACCGTTAAAGCCGGTTTCCTGGCCGGCCTTTTCTTCGGCATCGGCTGGTTTGCCTCTTCTCTTGCGTGGCTCTATGTCTCTGTTCATGACTACGGCCACCAGCCGGCAGTTTTTGCCGCCTTCGTTGTCTTCATTTTTTCTTGCTACCTGGCTCTTTATCCCGCGGCTGTCGGCGCACTCTGCGCTTGGTCTGTGAAACGCGGCTCAAGCGCCGGGCGCATGCTTTTAGTTATAGCGCCGGCTGCGTGGGGACTGACAGAATGGCTCAGAGGCGTGCTTTTTTCAGGTTTTCCCTGGAGTGCGGTGTCCTATGCCCATGTTGACGGTGCCCTCTTGGCGTTCGCTCCGATCTGCGGTGCCGAGGGGATTAATTTTCTAGCGGCATTTATTTCCGGCTGTGCGGCGTTCCTCCTCCTGGAGCGCAAAAATCTCAAAGGCATTGCACTTGCTAGTGCCGGACTTCTGGTTGTCTTTTCTCTTGCGTTTGCGCTGGCCGATATTCGCTGGAGCGAACCGTACAAAACGCTTTCCGTTCGCTTGGTTCAGGGCGGGATCGCTCAGGACGAAAAATTTTCTCCGATGGGCAGTCTCACAAGTTTCGAGCGTTACGTTCGACTGATGAATGAAAAACCGGCACCGGAGAACGGCCTTATCGTTCTTCCGGAAACCATTTTCCCGATTCCGCTCCAACAGCTGAAGCCGGAAATCTGGAAGAAATTTACGCACGTTACTGATGGAAAGGCTGCTTTGATGTTCGGCGGCTTTCTGCGCGGAGAAGACGGTTACCGCAACACGGCCGTGTTGGTCGAGCATGAAAAGATCGTCCAGTCTTACACCAAAAAGCACTTGGTTCCTTTCGGAGAGTACGTTCCTGCCGGATTCAGGTGGTTTATCGACATGCTGCAGATCCCAATGGGAGACTTGCTGCAGGGGTCGGCTGACCAAAAAACTTTCGAGATTGACGGCGTGTCCGCCGCACCGCTTCTTTGTTACGAAGATCTCTTTGCATCGGAAATCAGAGAGTGGTGGCAGGGCGGTAAGGCTCCGAATCTTCTGGTGAATCTCTCCAACCTCGGCTGGTTCGGAGATACTCATGCGCTGCCTCAGCATCTCAATATTTCAAGGATGCGTGCGGTGGAATTTGCTCGACCGGTCATCCGCGCAACCAACACCGGCATGACGGCTTATGTCACAAGCAAAGGAGAAGTCGCCGCCGAGCTTCCCGCCATGAAGCCGGGCAAGCTCGATGTTGAAGTGGCTGCGGCGCAGGGAGAACCGACGCCGTTTGTTAAGTTCGGGGCGCTTCCTTGGCTCGGAGCCATGGTTTTGCTGCTTATCAGTGCAATCCTTGCCCTGTTGTTCAGAAAAAGACACCGTCTCCCGCTAAAATAAAAAGATTATTCTCAATTCAGCATTGCTGAGAAGAAAAAAGTTCGAAATTATGCTTACATTTCAGGAAGTTATTCTGCGTCTACAGCAGTATTGGAACGGGCAGGGCTGCGCCTTGCTTCAGCCGATCGACATTGAAGTCGGTGCCGGCACCTCTCATACCGCAACATTTCTCAGAGCCTTAGGCCCTGAACCTTGGAGAGCTGCGTATGTGCAGCCGTCCAGAAGACCGAAAGACGCCCGTTATGGCGAGAACCCCAATCGTTTGCATCAGCATCACCAGTTTCAGGTGGTTCTTAAACCGGCTCCGACCGACATTGTTGACCGCTACCTCGGCTCCTTGAGAGCGCTGGGTATTGATACCGAAGTCAATGATATTCGTTTTGTCGAAGACAACTGGGAGAACCCGACCCTCGGCGCCTGGGGCTTAGGCTGGGAAGTTTGGATGAACGGTATGGAAGTCACCCAGTTTACATACTTCCAGCAGATCGGCGGTCTGGAATGCAAGCCGATCACCGGAGAAATCACTTACGGTCTTGAACGTCTGACGATGTATCTTCAGAACTGCGACAACGTTTTCGATCTCGTCTACACAAAGTGGCAGGACGCTTCCGGCGAACACATTCTCACTTACGGCGACGTCTTCCATCAGAACGAAGTCGAGCAGAGCCACTACAACTTCGAGGCGAGCGACCCCGAAAAACTTCTCAAGCAGTTCGACTACTTCGAGAGCGAGGCCAAGCGCCTGATGGATCTGAACCTTGCTCTTCCGGCCTATGAAATGGTTCTAAAAGCCGGACACACGTTTAACCTCCTCGACGCACGCGGTGCCATCAGTGTGACGGAACGTGCCGCTTACATCGGCCGCATTCGTCAAATTTCCCGAGCCGTTGCTCAAAGTTACTACGACTCTCGTGAACGCCTCGGCTTCCCGATGTGCCAGAAAAAAGAATAAAGAGGTTAGAAAAATGGCTTCATTATTGATTGAAATTCAAACAGAAGAGCTGCCGCCGAAGGCACTGGACAACTTATCCAAGGCATTTGCCAAAGAACTGGCTTTCAGCCTTAAAGAGCAGGATTTAGCTCTTCCGAACGCACAGGTTACCGCTTACGGTTCTCCTCGCCGTATCGCCGCTCTGATTTCGGATGTCTCCGAAGTGGCCCCCGACAAACCTTTCCGCCAGAAACTGGTGCCGGTAAAAGTCGGTCTGGACGCTGAAGGCAAAGCTACCCCGGCTCTGAGCAAAAAAATGAAGGCACTTGGCATCGAGTGCGAACCTTCCGAGCTGAAAGTCGTCAATGACGGCAAGCAGGATCAGCTGGTATATGAAGGCACCAAGGCCGGTGTTTCTTTGAAAGACGGCTTGCAGATCGCTCTGGATCACGCCGTGCGCCGTCTGCCGATTCCAAAAGTGATGAGTTATCAGCTCGAAAACGGCAAGACCGTTGAATTCGTGCGCCCGGTTAAGCATCTCGTTGCCTTGTTTGACAAGGAAATTGTTCCCGTTGAACTGTTCGGCTTGAAAGCCGGCCGTGAAACGATGGGACACCGTTTCCACGTCCATGAACCGATTTCCATCAAAGAGGCAGAAAAGTATGCCGAGCAGATGGAAAAAGAAGGCAAGATCGTCGCTTCTTTCGAAGAGAGAAAGAACAAGATGGTCGGAGCGCTCAAGTCTGCCGCTGAAAAACTTCACGCCGAAATCATCATGCCCGATGATCTCGTTAATGAAGTCACCGCTTTGACAGAATGGCCCGTCGTTTACGAATCCGGCTTTGACGAAGAATTCCTAACGGTCCCCGTCGAGTGCCTGATTCTGACGATGCAGCAGAATCAGAAATACTTTGCGCTGAAGGATCAGAATAAGAAATTGATGAACCGCTTCCTGCTGGTTTCTCAGATCGAAGCCAAAGACGGCGGCGAAGCGATTCGTTCCGGCAACGCCCGCGTTGTTCGCGCTCGTTTGGCCGATGCGAAATTCTTCTATGATCAAGATCGTTTCCAGACGCTTGAATCCCGCGTCCCCGGCTTGGCCCATGTGGTCTACCACAACAAGCTCGGTACTCAGCTTGAAAGAAGCGAGCGCGTTCAGAAGATCGCCTCCCGCATTGCTGAGCAGATCGGTGCCGATCCCGCACTGGCCCGCCGCGCAGCTAAGCTGGCAAAAGCCGATCTGCGTACTTTGATGGTCGGAGAGTTCCCCGAACTGCAGGGCATTATGGGTGAGTACTATGCTCATCACGATAAGGAAGACGACAAAGTCGCGCTTGCTATCCGCGAGCACTACCAGCCTCGTTATGCCGGTGACGAGCTTCCGTCCACACCCGAAAGCCTGGCCGTTGCGCTGGCCGACAAGATCGAGACACTAACCGGCCTCTTCGGCATCGGACAGCTGCCGACCGGAGAAAAAGATCCGTTCGCTCTGCGCAGACACGCACTCGGCATTCTTCGCTTGCTGATCGAAAAAGAACTTCCTCTCTCTTTAGACAATCTGATTGCTATCGGTACGGAAGAAGAGTCTGTGGTGCCGGGCGTTAAAGATGCCACGGAAGAACTCAAACAGTTCTTCCACGACCGCCTGCGCGTCATGCAGAAGGACCAAGGCTTTACAGCTCATGAAGTTGAATCCGTGATCGGTTCCGAACCCGCTATCCTCGCGGACGTTCCGAAACGCCTGAAGGCCGTTCATGACTTTATGAGTCTGCCGGAAGCCGAATCTTTGGCAGCTGCTAACAAACGTATTGAGAACATCCTCAAGAAGAACACGCTGCCGCTGGCAGACGCCGTTGATCCGGCTCTCCTGACAGAAAAAGAAGAGAAGGATCTGTATGAAGCCATTCGTACGCTGGAACCCAAACTTGAAGCTGACTATAAGGCCGGCCGCTATGAAGACGAACTTCGCAGCCTGGCTCCGCTGAAAGCACCGGTGGATGCGTTCTTCGATAAAGTGATGGTGAACGCCGAAGACGAGGCCTTGAGAAGAAATCGCTTAACACTGCTCAACGAGCTTCATAAAGCGATGAATCAAGTCGCCAAACTTTCGTGTTTAGCTTCTTAACTCTCCGATCAGAAGGCCGCTCAAAGAGCGGCCTTTTCGAACAATAGCTATGAAACTTATGCTCTGGCTTCGTGCCCTGATTTTTTGGTTCCTTTTTTGTATCACTATCATCTGCTACGGCATTGTTCTTTTCGTATGTATCCCGTTTACATCGAAAGAAGGTCGTTATGCCATCGTTAAAAAATGGTGCCGGGCCGTTGTCGGTTTAATGCGTACGATCTGCGGTGTCCGCTATGAGATTACCGGCATGGATAATGTGCCGGCGTCGGGTCCGGTCATTTTGCTGTCAAAGCATCAGTCGGGTTGGGAAACGCTTGCGTTTTTTGCCTTAGTGCCGAGACGTTTGAGCTATATCTATAAGCGCGAACTCCATCGTCTTCCGATCTTCGGCTGGGGTTTGGCTTCGCTCGGAATGTTCAGTGTGGACAGATCTGAGGGACGCACAGCTTTTGAGCGCATGAAGCGTGAAGTTCCGGACTTTTTTGCGCACGGCTGGGCCTTGGTGCTCTTCCCCGAGGGTACACGCACCGCTCCCGGCGCTTCCGTTAAATACAAAACCGGCGGCGTTCGTTTGGCGATTGCCACCAATGCTCCGATCGTCCCGATTGCTTTGAATTCCGGCGAATGCTGGCCGAAACATTCGTTTTTGCTGTATCCGGGCACAATTAAAGTGGTGTTCGGTGATCCGATCAGTCCGGAAGGAAAAACACCGCACGAACTTAATGAAGAAGTCCGCAGTGAAATTGAAGGCGAGATGAAGCGAATTTCTCCTCAATATTACAAATAAAAAGCTGAATGGTTTTAGATCGTATTTTTCCAAAGATCACCGGTTTTTATTTAGATGGATCTCCGTCAGAGGCTGAAATCGTCTATTCCGACAAGGTTCGGCGCGTGCATATTCGGCTTGGAGGACAAGAAGAACAAATTACCGCCGGACCGGAGGGCGTCATCTATATCACCAAAGGCTATCCTTCGGCGCTCCAAATTAAGTGGGCGCTGAAATTTCAAAAAAAGAAATTTCTGCCGTACTTTAAATTTTTTGAGGCGGCATCCTTAGCTTATCCGGAAGTCTCTTCACGTTTGACGAAGCAGGATTCCGAATTTGTCCATCATTCGGCTTTAGAAGGACGTTATTCCGTCCGATACCGCATTGTCCGCAGCAGCCGCAGAAAGAATACTCAAATCGCCTATGAAGGTGGTCTTTTGGTGGTTCGCTGCCCGACGAAGCTCACGGACTTCGAAGTGGAACTTGAGCTTCAGAAATCAGCAGCGAAAATTATTCAATTTTTGGAGAAGATGCGCCGCGGTGCTCCGACTGTGGAAAAAGAGCCCACTTCGGCCGAAGCAGCGAACAGCATTCGGCTTGCAGACGGTGCAGAAGTCCAAATTATTTGGCAGCCCGGGAAACGCAAGAGCATTTCAATTTCTATGCCCAACTCAGAGCAGCTGCTGGTGAAGTATCCGACAAGCAGCTCTCGGGAAAAAGTGATGGGCTGGGTTCTTTCGCAGCAGGCGTGGATTCAGAAGAAACGGCAGAAAAGCTTAGGGAAGGAAGATACCAATCGGGCCTTTTTTGAAAAACTGTTTTCCGAACATGAAATCGTCTTGCTGGACGTCAAAAGAAAGGTACGGGTGTCGAGCGTACGCAAAGAGTCCGGTGTCTTCGACGATGAAGTTGTGCTGTGGATAAAGGACGCGAACATCAGTCGAGAGCAGTTTCTCGAAGTTCTCGTTAAAACGATCAAAAAGTGGGCCCTTAAGGCTCTGCAGGAAGAATTTGAACTGAAGCTCGCACAGATGGGACCTTTTAGATATCCCTATCGAAAGTTCTTTCTTACGTCAGCTAAAACGCGCTGGGGAAGCTGCAGCAGCCGCGGTCATGTCCGCATTCATTGGAACACGGTGTTTGTTACGAAGTCCGAGCGGGATTATCTTTATACGCATGAGGCGGCCCATCTAACAGAGATGAACCATTCCCCACGCTTTTGGCAGCTCGTTGAAGTGCATTGTCCAGGTTACAAGCGGGCTAGGACAATCCTGCATTCAAGGACGCTTGGATTTCTTTAGTCAGGCTAAACCTGACCGGGAAGTACAATCGAAATGCCCGCCGCATGAACCAAGCGAGCCAGGCGAATGAAGTTTTCCAGAGGCACGCTTTCGGCGCGCTGCTCCGGTTTGATTCCTGCTTCCTCCATCATTTCGGCAGAAATCCATTTAGAAAGATTGTTCTTTAAGGTTTTGCGGCGCATAGCGAAAGATGCCGCGACAACCTGATGGAAGGTTTCTTCATCAACCTCTGCCGGATTTTGGATCGGGACCATGCGGACAACGGAAGACATGACCTTCGGCGCCGGCGTAAATGCCTCGGGCGGAACATCAAAGAGCTTGATCATGCGGTACTTTCTTTGAAGCATGACAGAAAGCCGGCCGTAGGCTTTCGTTCCCGGGGCGGCGACCAATCTGTCGACCACTTCCTTCTGAAGCATAAAATGCTGATCTACGACGCGGTCGCTGATTTCGGAGAGCTTAAAGAGGAGCGGAGAAGAAATGTTGTAGGGCAGATTGCCGACCACGCGGATCTTTTCTTCCGCGGCGAAGTCTCTCCAGTCGAACTTCAAGGCGTCAGCCTCAAGAACGGTTAATTGTTCGGACGTGAATTTGTTCCGCAGCCAAGCGGCAAGGTCTCTATCAATTTCAACGCAATAGATGTGCTTGGCGCCGGCAATTAATTCTTTCGTCAGGGCGGCCTGTCCCGGCCCGATTTCGATGATCTTCTGACCTTCCTTCGGATCGACGGCTTCGGCAATTTTGTTGATCCAGAAATCGTCGTTCAGAAAGTTCTGTCCGAAACGTTTGCGCGCTTTATGGTGCTTGAGTACTTCAGCCATTTCTTGATTCCATGAAAAAACGCTTAGGAGGCCTAAGCGTTTTTGACTTTACGATTTTATTCTTCCGGTTTGTTGATTCGCTTCTCAACATAGGCTTCCGAACGCAAGCGTCTTTCCCAGTCGAGGACGGCATCGCCGAGTTTCTGCTCACGCAGTGCTTCTCTGGCTTGTTCTCGCTGACGTTCGTTAACGCCGCTCTTGGTTCTGCGGTCAAGCACCTGGAAGATGTGCCAGCCGTAGGGCGTGCGGATCGGTTCACTGATTTCACCGACGCTCAGTTTGTCGAGCTGCTGCTCCATTTCCGGAGGAACGTCACCCGGGTATAGCCAACCGAGGTCGCCGCCTCGTGTTCCGGACGGATCTGCGGAATGCAGACGAGCCAGTGTTTGAAAGTCACCGTCGCCTTTATCAAGACGTGATTTGATCTCGTTTAAGCGCTGAATTACAACTTTTTCCGGCGTGACGTTCGAGGGGCGCATCATGATGTGGCGCACATGTGTCTGACGGACACCTTGCTCTGCTTGTGCTCCTTGGTCGCGGACGCCCATCAGCTTGAGAATCTGGAAAGAGTTTCCGGCCTGGAGGGGAATGATGTCGCCGGCTTTGTGGTTCTGAAGGGCCTGTACAACAAACGGAGGAAGTTTTCCGGCAGGAACCCATCCCATGACGCCGCCTTCCATTGCTTCAGGCGTGACGGAGTATTTCGCCGCCAGCTGGCTAAAGTCTGCGCCTCTCTGAGCCTGTTCAAGTGCTCGGGAAGCTGTTCTCTGTGCAGCTTCAACTTCCGCTTTGGTGGGATTTTCAGGGAAGCTGATGACAATACGAGACAAACGGTATTCCATGCGTTTGCCCGGACCGCTTTGGTCTTTCAGATACTGATCGATTTCGCTCTCGGGGATCTGGATCTTGTCGTCCACATCTCTTTCACGAAGACGCTGAGTAATTAGTTCGCTGCGGATCTCGCTCTTGAAGCTCGGAACGGAAATACCGTCGGCGGCCAATTTCTTTTCGAGCTGAGGAACGGTTAAACCATTATTGGTCGCAATCTGTTCGATGGCGCCGTTAAGCATATTGTCATCGATACGAATACCGGTGTCGCGGGCTTTTTGCTCGATGATTCGTTCAAGAATCATACGATCGAGCGTCTGGTCGCGAAGGTTTTCCATCGGAGGCAGGGCAATGTTTCTTCTGCGAAGATTCATTGCGACTTGATGAATTCTCTGCTGCAGCTGAATTTCTGTAATCACATCATGGTTGACAACAGCAGCGATGCGGTCGACCGGAACGGGTGCGTTTTTATGAGCCGCAGCCGCTTCCTTCTTTGCCTGCGCTTTCTGAGCGTACGCATTGTCTGCATTGACAGCGCCGAGGGAGAGGAGGGCGCAGGCACATACTGCATAAAGATGAGTCAGTTTCATAGTTTATTCGTAGTAATCATATCGGCCGACTTCAACAGGCTTCGGCCCGACCGGTTTATAGCCCGTAATGCCTTCGCTTAAGGCTTGGATCGGACTCGATCCGACGGTGCCTAATCCGACTAATTCAAGTTCTAAGAAGAAGTTCGTCGTCGACCTTCCTTCACTTCGGATGTAACGCTGTACGGCGCCGCGAAGAATCCAACACCCCGCACGATATTCGAGGCCCATGAGGGAGTCAACCACTTTTTTGTCTCGGAATGAATAATTGTACCTTCCGAGTCCGTAGAGGTCTTTCATGATCGGCCACTGGAACGAAAAGTCGACCTGCTTGATATTGGTGTTGTAGAAGTCCTCACGCTTGTCGTTGGGGTTGTAGTTATAGCGATAGTACAGGGCAACGGTCGAGAAATCACGCGGGTTATAACGAATACCTGCGCTTGTTTTAGAGATCTTTGACCATTCTGTTGAGTACTGGATCGCACCTTCCAAGCGCCAGCCCTCAAATAAAGAGAACTGAGTGGCGGCTAACACATCACTGCGATTCTTTGTTTTACCAGGGGTATCCCAATAAAGATCGACTTTTTCATCCGTGAAGTAGTAGCGCTGGCCCACGGTTGCGGAGAACCATTCTTTGCCGGTGCCGGAGTCAATATAACGCGTTGTCAAAACCGCAGACAATTGGTTTGTGTTCGCAATTCGGTCGTACCCTGAATACTTATTCGGCGTAAAGAGCTCAGCAAAGTTCAAGTCAGCCAAGGAGCTGTCAAAGTTCGGCATGTGCCTTTGATTCCGATAGGGAATGTAGGCGTAGAACAAACGGGGCTCCAAAGTTTGCTCTGTTTCTCGTCCGAAGATCGTTGAATTTCTCTCAAAGATCAAACCTGTGTCCAGAGAGTAGATCGGAAGTGAACGTGAAGAAGAGCTGTCAATGCCAGCCTTTGCGTGTTTAATGTCGTTGTAATGCGTGAACGAATACGTAACTTTCGGGGTAAAGAACCAATAGGAGCCCATGAGCGGATAGGAGATCGAGGTGTTCCAGAGTGTCCGGTTACCGTCGCCGCTCTCTCCGCGCTGGCCGTTGTAGGAGGAAATTCCCCTACGGAAACGAGTTGCCGTCAAGCGAGAATCCAGGATCGCGCCGTGAAAATCTGCAACGTAACCGCTGAGATTAAATTCCGGTTCTTTCTCATACGGTTTTTCGACCCCCTTATTGTTCGGCCGAAGGGTTTGATTCTTGTAAACACCTAAAGAAGTGCTCCAATAAGTCTGTCCGTAGCTTATCCAGAAGTTCTGATTAAGAACATTTTCACTGGATTCACGAATGGTTGTCGAGAAATCCGATAAGTAATCGTTATCGGAAACCTTCTGATAATCGACGCCGAGAGAAACGTCACCGATGCGCTGGTAGTGTTTCCAAGCTACACCGTAACGTCGTTCGTGCGTCTCTTTGTCTTTAAAGATAACGTTGTAATCCACCTGGCCGGAAAAAGTCGGCTGCAGGTAACGGAACTCGTTGCCAAAGAGCACGCCGCGCTTAGACATAGGCTTCAACGTCAGCGTGTAGTCGTAGTTTGGTGCAATGTTCCAGTAGAACGGAACTTTCATATTCACGCCGAGCGTGGAGCTCATGCCGAATCTCGGCGTTAAAAAGCCCGTCTTGCGCTCGGATCCGACCGGGAAGCTGAAATAAGGCGAGGCAAAGACCGGGATACCACCGACGTACAGACGTGCGTTCCTGCCGACGGCAGATCCGTCGAGTTCGTCGTAATCAATGTCAGAGGCTTTAATCCACCAAGCTTCTTCACCTTCGCGGCAGGTTGTGACCATGGCATTGCACATCTTGGCTTTGCCTTCGCCGAGAAGTTCGATCTTGTCGGACGTGCCTCTCATCTGCGTCGGCAGATAGCGGAAGGTTGCGTTCGGCATTTCGCCGGTTTCGGCATCAAGGTGATAAGTGAGCTCGGGCCCCTTGAAAATCGTACCGTTTCTGGCAACTAAGGCATTCCCGTTGGAATAAACCTCGTCGTTGGCAAAAGTGTAGGTAATGGTGTCGCCGCGAAGGACGGAGCCGCCTCGCCGAACTTCGGCGCTGTCAATGAGTTCGATTTTCTCATTGGGCGTTCCGATCATTTTGAACGCCGTGAGATAAGTTGGGGCATCGCCTTCTTCAGAAGGCGCATTCTCATCTAAGCGCCGTGCCGCATTCAGCTTCAGTCCGTACTCAGGTCGGGTAGCCGTTTCGGAATCTTGATCGCGCTCGGCCGCCGAGACGAGCAAGGGCAAAGCTAAAGTCACTGCCACAAAAACGGGTAAGGCTCGAAAAGCTTCCATGGGTCTTTTTCGACGAATTGAAAAACTAGACATTAAAATTGCACGCTATTAGGTGGAAAGATTATAAAGGCTTAATGGACCTGCATATTCTTTCCGATCAACGGAAGATGGAGATGAAGTAATGACAGAGCGTGAAGTTGGCTTAAAGCAGTGGCTGGAAAAAATCGGAGGGTCTTTCGGGCTGAATCTGAAGACGCTTCGCCCGGCATCTTCGGACGCAGGTTTTAGGAGCTATTTCCGTATTGACGGAGACGGAACGACTTACATCGTCATGGACTCTTCCGGCGAAACCGGCAACGTCAAACCTTTTATTTTTGTCGACGATCTGTTTGCCAAACAAGGTATCAACGTTCCGAAAATCTTTGCTCAGGACGTAGAGCAAGGTTTTCTGCTGCTGTCAGACTTGGGAGCTCAAACTTATCTGGATGTCCTTTCGGAGGACAACGCCTCTAGATTAATGGATGACGCCACTACCGCACTTGTCAAACTCCAGAAGAACAGCAAACCGGGTGTCTTGCCTGAGTACTCCGAAGAACTGCTTCGCCGTGAACTCGAACTTTTCCCTGAGTGGTATGTGAAACGCCATCTGAATATGGAAATTACGCCGCAGATGCGCAGCATGTTCGACAAGATGTTTGATCTCATTATCAAAAAGAATCTTGCTCAGTCCTTTGTATACGTACATCGAGACTACATGCCGCGTAATTTGATGCTCGAAGAAAAGGACAATCCCGGAGTTATTGATTTCCAAGACGCTGTATACGGTCCGGTCAGCTATGACATTGCCTGCTTGTGCCGAGACGCCTTTATCTCCTGGAGCGAAGCTCAGGTTTTGGATTGGACCATTCGCTATTGGGATAAAGCCCGCAAAGTAGGCATCCCGGTCCCGGCAGACTTCGGCGTGTTCTGGGAAGACGTCGAATGGATGGCTCTCCAGCGTCACCTCAAGGTTTTGGGTATCTTTGCCCGCCTCAATTACCGCGACGGAAAAACGAAATATCTCGGTGATACGCCGCGATTCCTGAATTACGTTCAAAAGACTGCCTCCCGCTTTGATGCGTTAAGACCGTTGTCTCGTTTCATTAACCAAATCTCCGGCATCGAAGAGACCGTCGGATACTCTTTCTAGGGAGTGTCGGATTGAAGGCGATTGTGTTGTGCGCCGGCAGAGGCAAACGCATGCGCGAACTCACGGCGCATAATTCCAAACCGCTGATCAAGCTGTGGGGCCGCTCAATGGTCGATTGGCAGCTTGATCGTCTGAAAAAGGGCGGTATCCGCGAGGCGGTGGTTAATACCGCCCATTACGCAGAACTCTATCCTTCGCACTTTGCAGAACATCCGGTCGAGGGAATAAGGGTGACCATTTCTCAGGAAGGTAGTTCGATCTCGGATGCGCTGGAAACCAAAGGCGGTATTGTCAAAGCACTTCCTTTGCTCAGCGACGGGCAAGAACCCTTTGTTGTGGTTTCCGGAGACATCGTTACTGCCTTTGATTACGCTTCCCTGGAAAAAGCCGGTGATCGAATTAGAAAAGGAGAAATCGTCGGGCATTTGGTATTGGTGCCCAATCCTTCTTTCCATGACGGAGACATGGATTTAAAAGACGGACTTGTCAGCAGCGACAATAAAAAGTTCACCTACGGAAATATCGCTGTTTTCTCTCCCAAAATCTTTGCCGGAGAAAAAGCGGAGTTTTCCAAGCTTTTCCCTTGGCTGTACCAATTTGTGGATCAGCACCTGATCAGCGGTGAGCTCTACGAAGGTCCCTGGGCCAACGTCGGAACTCCGGAAGAGTTGGCCAAATGCGAGGCCTTGGGCTGTTTTTTTAAGAAGCAGGATCTTTCATGACCGACAGTTCTGTCCAAGTCGGCAATGTGACAATTCCCGGACGTGTGTTTCTGGCACCGCTGGCAGGCTTTACCGATCTTCCTTTTCGCCAAATTTGCCGCAAGCTGGGCGCGGCTTATGCCGTTGCCGAAATGGTTGCCTCACAGAAACACTTGAGGGAGTCAAGGAAATCACAGGAAAGATTTTCGCTCGGAAGCGAAAGTTATCCTCGCGCGATTCAGCTTCTCGGATCCGATCCTGAGGATTTGGCCGATACGGCCCGCTATGCGGTTCAATGCGGCGCGCAGATCGTGGATTTCAACTGCGGCTGTCCGGCTAAAAAAGTTTGTTCGGTAGAGTGCGGCTCGGCTCTGCTAAAAGATGAAGCCCTTGTCGAAAATCTGCTGACGGCTCTGACAGCAGCGGTAGATGTTCCGGTAACGCTCAAATATCGGCTCGGCTGGGATGCGGAGCACATTAACGCATTAAATGTTGCGGCGCTTGCCCAGAAAGCCGGAATCAAAATGCTTGTACTCCACGGCCGTACCCGAGAACAAGGATTCAAAGGCGCGGTGGATTATCAGAGAATTGCCGAAGTGAAGGCATCTGTTGATATACCGGTGATTGCCAACGGCGACATCGACAGCGTTGAAAAGGCCGAAGCCGTTCTTGCACAGACCGGCGCCGACGGCATCATGATCGGTCGCGCGGCTATCGGAAACCCTTGGATTTTTTCTCAAATAAACGACCGACTCAACGGAAGAATCCCGCAGACGCCGAGTAAGAGCCAACTTATTGAAACTATTGGCGAACACTTACAGTTACATTTTTCTTTTTACGAGAAGGAAAAAGGGCTAAAGACAATCCGCAAACACCTCAGCGGCTACTTTAAACGTTTAGACTTATGTCCGACTCTATTGACGGATTTGTACTCCGTTACGGATCCGATTCAATTAGAAAAAAAAGTCGAGCGTCTCTTGAAGGACAATCTCGACTAGCTTTTACGCAATGCTTGTTTTCTGCCGTCCGGCAGCGCATAACGCGTTCCGGGAGCAGAAACGAGCGGGTTCAAACTTTTATCTCAACGGAAGTTTCTAACGAAATGCACAACATGAAAAAACAAGCGCTGATCAGCTGCTCGGATAAATCCGGCGTTGTTGAATTTGCAAAAGCCCTGACGGAACTCGGTTACCACATTCTGTCTACCGGGGGCACCGCAAAACTCATCGCTCAGGCAGGCATTCCCGTACAAGAGGTTGCCGATTACACCGGCTTCCCGGAAATGCTTGACGGAAGAGTCAAAACACTGAACCCGAAGATCCATGCCGGCATTCTTGCCCGCCGCCCCGTTGCGGAGCACATGGAGGCGTTAAAGCAGTTTGAAATTGATCCGATTGACATCGTCGCAGTCAACCTGTATCCGTTCGAACAGGCAATCGCCAACCCGAACTGCACCTTTGAAAACGCCATCGAAAATATTGATATCGGCGGTCCCACGATGATTCGCGCTGCCGCGAAGAACCATGAAAGTGTTACCGTCATTGTCTCTCCCGGCGACTACAGAAAAGTTATCGAAGAGATCAAGGAAAAAGGCGAAGTTTCTCCGGAAACCAGACTGGAATTGGCAAAGAAAGTGTTTGTTCATACCGCTCACTACGACGCCATGATTTCCAACTATCTGACCAGCATGAAGGGCAACGACGTTTCGACTCGTACAAAGTTCCCGGAAAGCCTGACACGCCAGTGGGTTAAAGTGCAGGATATGCGCTACGGCGAAAATCCTCATCAGGAAGCTGCTTTCTACCGCGAAAGAAATGTTGCACCCGGACTCTTGGCCGGATACCACCAGCTTCACGGTAAGGAACTTTCCTACAACAACATCGCTGACAGCGATGCCGCCTGGGAAGCCGTCCGCAGCTTTGACAGCCCTGCCTGTGTGATTATTAAGCATGCCAACCCCTGCGGCGCTGCTATCGGAATGAATTCCGAAGAGGCCTACAGCAAGGCCTTTAAGTGCGATCCGACGTCTGCCTTCGGCGGCATCATCGCTTTCAACTGCGAAGTTTCCAAAGAAGCTGCCGAGAAGATTGCCAAGCAGTTCGCTGAAGTCATTATTGCGCCTGAGTTCTCTCAGGGCGCATTGGACATTCTTCTGCAGAAGAAGAATCTTCGTCTGCTCACGGTTGCCATGGGACATGCCCGCAACGACCTGGATATGAAGCGCATCGGCGGCGGCCTCTTGGTTCAGACCCCTGATACACAGTGCGTCAGTGAAAAGGACCTCAAGGTCGTGACGAAGCTCGCTCCGACTAGCGCTCAGATCTCCGACATGATGTTTGCTTGGAAGATCGCCAAGTTCATCAAGTCCAATACAATCGTCTTTGTACGCGACGGCATGACTTTGGGCGTCGGCGCCGGTCAGATGAGCCGCGTTGACTCTGCCAGAATTGCATCCATCAAGGCAAAAGAAGCCGGTCTCTCTTTAGAGGGCAGCGTTGCCGCTTCGGACGCATTCTTCCCGTTCCGAGACGGTTTGGATGTCATTATTGATGCGGGCGCGACTGCGGTTATCCAGCCGGGCGGATCTATTCGTGATGAAGAAGTGATTGCTGCGGCCAATGAACGCGGTATCACCATGGTCTTTACCGGTGAACGTCACTTCCGCCACTAATTAAATTTTCCTAATTCGAGCCGGAATCGCAGTAAACACGATTTCGGCTCAATTATTGATACAAAATTCAAAGCATTTAGTTATCGGATCACGGTCCGAGGCTTTCCGGCACATTAAGATTAACTTAGTGTGCTTGTTAGATTTATGGAGATGAGGAACGTATGGTCAGACGTGACTTGGGATTGAATCGCCGCGTATTTCTTAAAGCCGTCGGCTTGGTAGGAATCGCAGCTGCCGAACCGGCTTTTGCACAGCTTTTTGTGAACATTCAAGGTGTCGGGGCAAACCAATTTCCAATTGCTGTTCAGCCGTTTTTCGGCAATAGCGAAGCGCCTGAGAACATTGCCGAAATCATCGGCAACGATTTGGTCCGAAGCGGTTTTTTCCGTTTGGTTTCCTGTGATGCCGCCACGGCACTCGACAAGGATCCGGACTGGAAAGCATTGAGTACAGCCGGCGTCGGTGCATTTGCAGACGGTTCTGTGACACGAGCTGCCGACGGACGCTATGAAATCAAGTTCCGCCTCTTTGACCCGGTGAAAAAGCAGGAGACAGACGAAGCCTCCTATATTTCTCCGAAGGACGACCTGCGTCTTTATGCCCATAAGATCGCAGATCGAATTTTTGAACGCCTGACCGGAGAGAAGGGCGATTTTGCGACACGCATCGCTTACGTTTCTCAGCAGGCCAAGAACAACTACGCCATCATGGTAGCTGACAGCGACGGCTACAACCCTCAGGTTGCCCTTCGCATCAGACATCCGATTATTTCTATCGATTGGTCTCCCAACGGCAGACAGATTGCCTACACCTCATTCGAGACAGGCAAACCGACCGTTTGGATTCATGATCTGAGCACGGGTAAGCGCCGCCAGGTCGCTGCTTTTCGGGGCAACAACAGTGCGCCGGCTTTCAGCCCGGACGGAGGTACGCTGGCAGTGGCACTGTCTAAGGACGGCGGCACGAAGATTTATCTGCTGGATACCAACGGTCAGAACCTCAGACAGTTCACCACAGGCGGCAGCATCGATACAGAGCCCGCATTCTCGCCGGACGGTAAATATATTTACTTCACGAGCGACCGAGGCGGCAATCCGCAGATCTATAGAAAGCCGGTTGCGGGCGGTTCCGCTGAACGCATCAGCTTTGGTAATGCCTACGCCATTAGTCCGGCGGTCAGTCCTAAGAATGACCAGGTCGCTTATATCGTTCGCACGGGCGGCCACTTTAAGCTCGTGCAGCAGGATTTAGCGACCGGCAATGTGATTCCGCTTTCTGAAATCGGAAAGAACGAGTCGCCGAGCTACTCGCCCAACGGAAACATGATTATTTATGCCTCCGAGGTTGGAGGTAAGGGTGTTCTGTCCACTGTCTCCACGGACGGAAGCACTCGTTCCCGACTCTCGGGTACCAGTGGAGACATTCGCGAACCCTCATGGGGTCCCACTATTAAGTAAAAGGACGAAGAAGATGATCTCTTCAAGATTTGCTATTTGCGCAGCCGCTGCAGCTGTCGCTCTTTCGCTCTCGGCTTGCTCTACAGTAGATCTGGATAAGGATAAAGCCGGTTCTATCACTGACGGAACTTCCGTTGAAGAAGCTCTGAGCTCCAAGACCGGCCCGCTTGCTAACCGCGAAGTTCACTTTGATTTCGACAGCTACACCGTTTCTCCCGACCAAATGCCGGTCGTGACAAATCATGCTCAGTTCCTGGCTGCTCACAAGAACCTGAACGTTCGTCTGGAAGGCAACACCGACGAACGCGGCGGACGTGAATACAACCTGGCCCTTGGTCAGAAGAGAGCGGAAGCCGTCAAAGAACGTATGACTCTTCTGGGCGTTTCTCCTCAGCAAATCGAAACGATTAGCTACGGTAAAGAAAAACCCAAAGCCGAAGGTCATGACGAAGCGGCTTACTACGAAAACCGCAGAGTCGACATCCACTACATGCTCAACAAGTAATCTCTCATGAAAAGAATCGCGCTGGTGCTCCTTAGCACCGTTCTGTTGTCCGTCAATACATCGGCATGGGCGCTCTTCGGAGACGATGAGGCCCGCAAAGCCATTCTGGAGCTTCGCGATCAGCTGAAGTCTCAGCAGGAAGTGCAGATGTCGCTGTACGACCGACTGGAAAAACTGACGAAGGAAGTTCAGACGCTCCGCGGCAAAGTTGAGGATCTGACCAATTCCGTCGGTAAGGAAAAACAAAACGCCGAGACCATTTATGACGATCTTTCGAATCGTCTGAATGAAATGGATCCGAAGGCCAAGGCAGCAGCAGCCGCTTCTGATCGTGAGATTTCCGCAAAGCAGGAACTTGATCGCTGCTTGTCCGTCTTTCAAAAGGGCGACGCCAACCAAGCGATTAAATGCTTCTCAGGCATGACGCAGAAGTACAGCAGGACAAAGGTTTATCCCGATGCTCTGTACTGGCTCGGCAGCAGCTACTATATGAAAGGCAACTTTGCGCAGACGATTGCCACCGAGCAGCGTCTGATTTCCGGCTACAGCAAACATGCCAAAGTTCCGGAAGCCTACCTGTTGGTCGGTATGGCCCAGATGGATTCCAAGAAAACCGCGGAAGCCAAAGCTACTTTCAATAAACTGATCAAGCTTTATCCGAAGAGCAGCGCGGCAGGACTTGCTAAAAAGCAGATGTAATCAATCGCAGATTGATGATCGAGGACCTTCGGGTTCTTTTTTAATTCCCCAATTTCGTGATCCCTTAGGAACTGTTGCCTTTTAGCTTATTAAGCTAAAGGGCATCAGGAAAAATTCGGAACTCGGCGGAGTATCCCTAAAGGAGGGATCGTGTCCTTTACGCGTAAATGTTGGTTTTATTTGATATGCCTGTTTGCGGGGCTGTGCACCGGGGCGGTCGGCGGATACTTCCAGTTCTTCCTGCATAAGGCAGATCATTTGCGGATGCTGCTGACCACGTGGGCTCATTCCGTGAGTTTTTGGGAAGGTTTCGGCGCTGTCTTGGCGGTTTGTGTCGCCTGCGCAGTCATCGGACGATTCCTGGTTCGTTTTGCACCGACGGCCGGCGGCAGCGGAATTCAATATGTTGAAGCGGCCTGGAGAGAAGAGGTTGAACCGGCGCGCTTTAAGATCTTATTGGTTAAGTTCTTCGGCGGTATTTTGACGCTGGGCAGCGGTATGGCTTTGGGCCGCGAAGGTCCGACGGTTCAGATGGGGGCCTCCATCGGAGCCACGATTGCCCGCATTCTGAAGTTCTCGAAAGAAGAGCTTCGTTTTCTCACCATCGCATCCGCAGGTACCGGCTTGGGTGTAGCCTTCTCATCTCCTTTAGGCGGAGCAATGTTCACATTCGAGGAAGTCACGAAAGATATCCGTATGAATCTCGTGATTCCGACCCTCATCTGCGTTTTTGCCGGATGCACGGTGTCGATGACGATCCTCGGCATGCAGCCGGACTACAACGTCATCAACCGAACCTTCATAATTCCGGGTGTCAAAGAGTCCGTCGCTTTCATTTTGTTCGGAATCTTTATCGGTGTGATGGGACCGCTCTACAACAAGATGGTTCTTATTCTTTTGAACACGAATGCATACTTTAAGAAGGTCATTCCTGAAGTGAAAGCCGGAATCATCGGTATCGTCGTTGCACTGCTGGTTTACTTTGCACCGGGACTTGCCGGCGGCGGCGATCAGCTCGGCACTGAGATGCTGAACTACACGTTCCCCATTGCAACGGTGCTGGTTATCGGATTGATACGCTGGTTTTTTGCGCCTCTTTGCTACGCCACAGGCGTTCCCGGCGGTCTGTTCTCACCGCTTCTTCTGATGGGCGGGATCTTAGGTCACGTTTTTGCATGGACGTTGAATCTCATCGGATTTGATTTAAACCCGATGGCATTCTGCGCCGTCGGAATGAGTGCCTTCTTTGCTTCGACGATTTGCGCTCCGATTACCGGCGTTCTGCTGATTCTTGAAATGACCGCGTGCTGGGATTTAACACTTCCCATGCTCATCGGATCGGCATTGGCATTCTTTACTGCTCAGGCGTTGAAGAGCCAGCCGATTTACACGGCCCTGCGTCTGCGGATACCCGAAGTCAAGCAAATGCAGCAGCAGGGCGTCGACGTCCTCCAGCCGCCCGCTATTCCTGAAAAGTTGTCGTAGCGCGGTTTGACCTGATAAGCTGTACTCTGGTTCGGGAGAGGGCTTGTCCCTCTCTTTCGGCAGGAGTCTGACGCGTCTGGTACCGGCTATTCGCTCCGTTCTGTCGAACTTTCTGTTTTTCGGAAAAATAAAATGAAAAATATCAGTGTGGGAACGGAAGCCCTGGATGATCCGTTCATCAATCAAGGAACGGCCTTTAGTCAGGACGCCAGAATAAAACGGAAACTGCGCGGACTGCTTCCTCCGAGAGTGACGACGCTGGAGCATCAGGCCAAGCGGGCTTTAGAAAGAATTCGTCAGGCTGAAGAGCCGCTCCAGAAATACGAAATCCTTTCGCTGCTCCGACACAGAAACGCAACCCTCTTTTATTACCTCCTCGAAAATAATATTGAGGAGCTGATGCCTATCGTCTATACGCCGACGGTCGGCAAAGCCTGTCAGGAATTCGATCGAATTTACAGTGAACCGGAGGGCCTTTACGTCACAATTGAAGATAAAGGTTCGATTCGGGACGTGATCAATAATTGGCCCTATGACGATGTCGACATGATCGTCGTGACAGACGGCGAACGTATCCTCGGATTAGGCGACCTCGGCGCCGGCGGAATGGGCATTCCGATCGGAAAACTTTCTCTTTACACGGCTTGCGCAGGGCTCAATCCAGCGCGCGCTCTGCCCGTACTCTTGGATGTCGGCACTAATAATCAGGGTTTGCTGCATGATCCTCTTTATCTCGGTCTGCAGCAGCCGAGGGTTGACGGCGAGGAATACTACGCTTTTGTCCGAGAGTTCATAGAAGCCGCTAAAGCACGCTGGCCTCATGTGATTATCCAATTCGAAGACTTTGCTAATCGTCACGCCTTTGCTCTGTTGGATCAATGGAAGGGTAAGACTGCTTGTTTTAATGACGATATTCAGGGAACTGCGGCGGTTGCCGTTGCAGGTTTCTATGCGGCGGCAAGGGCTAAGGGAAGTTCTCTTTCCGAGGAAAAATTCCTTTTCTTAGGCGCCGGTGAGGCCGCAGGCGGCATTGCTGATTTGCTGGTTGAGGCTATGATGAAGGAAGGCCTGACCCAGGAAGAAGCCATCAATAGGATTTTTCTTTTCGACTCTCACGGTCTGGTGACAAAAGATCGAGAGGGGCTGACGCCGCTGAAGCAGAAGTTTGCTCATGAACTTGAACCTCAGAGCACATTCCTGGACGCCATCGGCGAAGTGAAACCTACGGCAATTGTGGGCTGTGCGGCTCAGGCAGGATCGTTTAATGCCTATGTACTCAGCGCAATGGCAAGAATCAACGAGCGCCCCATCATCTTTGCGTTATCGAATCCGACATCTCGTTCCGAATGCACAGCTAGAGAAGCCTATACCTACACAGAAGGCAAATGCCTCTTTGCTTCCGGCAGTCCTTTCCCGCAGGTTGAATTGAACGGAAAGACTTTTATTCCTCGCCAGAGCAACAACTCGTATGTTTTCCCCGGAATCGGTCTCGGATTAGTGGTCTCGTCACCTCGGGTTGTTCCGCAAAGTGTATTTTTAAGTGCCGCAGAAGCACTCTCTAAGATGGTCTCGGAAGAGGACTTGGAAAACGGGAGTTTATTCCCGCCGCTCATAAAGATTCGCGAAGTTTCTCAGTCCATTGCGGCTGCTGTAGCCGAGCAATGTTTCACGACAGGTGTTGCCGGAGTGTCGAATCCGGTCGATTTATCCGAAGCGATTCAGGCGGCGATGTATAAGCCTGTCTACGATCAGATCTGACTAAATAAGAAAAACCTTCAGGACTGCGGAAGGAGAAACAGCATTCCTGAAGGTCAAGATTTTGAAGTACTCTCAGATCACAAAAGAAGAAAATTTCTTAGAAGGTGTGGTTCATCCCCACGAATGTTGTCCACGGATTTTTACCCATGTTGGTGGTCGGTGCCGATGAAGTGCCGCCACCGCCGTTGATCGTGTAATTCACGTTCTTCTCGTTGTTGAGATAGGCAGCACCGGCGTAGACGGTGGTTCGCTTACTTAACGGATAGTCGTAGCGAACCGAGACGTTCCAAGCATTGGCAGAATCAGTCGTATTGTTCTTTAAATACGCAAAGCCGTTTAACAGATTGCCGCCGAACAACGGTGTCTTTGCCGATACGCTGTAAACCATGATGTTCGGATTGGTATCGCGGACTGCAGCCTTGGAGCCGTTCTTATAGACAAGGTTGCCGTAGAGCTTGGTGAATCCGAAGTCGTAGCTTGCACCTAAGTTATACAGCGCAGCGTGCGCATTCGGGTCTTTGAGATTATTGGGAGCTTCTGCAGCCAGGTTTTGATAGGTGTAAGTGAAGCCGATGCCGAAAGCACCCTTGCGATAGACGGCCTGAGCTGCATAGCTGTTGCCGTACTTATTCGACATTTCGGATTCTGAGTTCAGCTTGTTCTGTTCTCCTAAAGAAACCATAGCGGAGAGCTTTAAGCCGCCGAAACTCGGGCTTTCATAGACAAAGGAATTGTCTCTGCGAGTCAGATTGTCGACACCGGAAGCGCCGTTGATGCCCGGAATATGAGTATTCGGAAGATAAGGCGCCGGAGCCATGAAGTTGTTAATCGTGCTGCCTAAGCTGCAGGCAAAAGCGTCAAACTGGGCGATTCCGCCGAAGTTCAGGGTGTACTGACGGCCGAAAGAAAACGTACCCCAGTCAGTGTTTCGGATTCCGAGAACCGCTTCTCGCTGAAAGGCCCATCCTTCCGGCTGAGCGGCGGTGGTATTGGTGCCGTTATCAACAAAGAAGCCGTTTTCTAGTCGGAAGAACACGCTGGTTCCTCCTCCTAAATCTTCCGTTCCTTTGATGCCGATGCGTGAACCGCCTTTACCGCCGCTGCCTAAGTCAACAACGGTGCCGTTTCCGCCGTTGTAAAGCTGGACATATGCGTCCACCATTCCGTAGACGGAGACGTCAGAAGCGTAGACGCTTCCGCAGAAGCAGCAAGCAATCGCTGCAATGATTTTTTTAGATTTCATAAGGGTATCCCTCCTTGTTTTTGTGTCGTTTGATCTATTTCACTTTGAAGTTGAATTTATGGCACTGTGCGCAATAGTCTTCCGGCGGCTCATGCATCAGATGGCAGTTGATGCAGTCTCCGTTATGAGGCGCGTTATGAGGATTGGCGCCGGGAAGATCTTTTGTTTTTTCAATCAGCATCGCTTTCGGGTGGCACTGTGTACACGTTTCTTCTGTCGGGAGGTTCGGATTCTTGAGGTCGGTTCCGTGGCAGGTCTGGCACGCTACGCCCTTGGCAACGTGCTTATCGGCACCCATCTTCGGAGCATCGGCAGCGAAGGCTGAACAGGAAAACATCGCAGCGAGCAGACCGATTCCGAATAGTTTTGTCAGTGAATTCAATGAGGTCATGTCGGTTCTCCATCTGAAGCCTCCGGAGGAGGCCTCAGACTAAGCAAGAGAATTAGCAGCCTGCCCAGCCGTTAGCTGTGCGGGCAGCAATACGTCCAAAGATGATGCAGTCGGCAACGGCGACGGTACCGAGGCGCACCATGCCGTGGACGCCGCCGGTCGCTTCGCCTGCTGCGTACAGACCGGCAATCGGATTGCCCTTGACGTCGAGAACCTGGGCTTTTTCGTTGATTTCAAGACCGCCCATGGTGTGGTGAACGCGCGGCCACAGACGAATAGCGTAGAAGGGCCCCTTGGTGTTGAGGACGGCATCTTTGAAGAACATGCAGTCGAATTCCGGGTCCTTCATGGCTTTCATATAGCCGTTGAATTTTTCGTTTTCTTTCTCAAGGGTGGCATAGTCCAGCTTGTAGAAGTCCGCCAAAGATTTGAGGTCGTCGAATTTACGAATAACGCCGTTCTTGAGTGCGGTTTCAAACTGTTCGGGCTTCATGTTTTTGCCGACGACTTTGTTCATCATGTTGGCTTCGCAGGTGTAGATGATCGCCGGTTTACCAAGGGCAACAATGGCATCAGCGCGAACTTTACGGTTGCCGGTTTCTTTAATGAAGCGCTTGCTGGTTGTCGGGTTAATCATGGGGCCGTAGCCGACCATAGATTCCACGGCAAGTGGGGCCAGACCGAAGCCGTTTTCGTCGGGAGAAGTCCAGGGGCCCAGCTGGATCCAGTCCATGTGGATGGTATTGGCGCCTAAAGCCTGAGCTTCCTGAATCATTTCGCCGGTTGCACCGGGATGGTTGGTGGATCCGAAAGCATCGGTTAAGCGCGGATCATGACTGGTGCGCATCTTGACGTTCTGGCTGAAGCCGCCGGAAGCAATCAGCACACCTTTGGTTGCGCGAATGTAGACAACTTTTCCACTTTCGGGACGATTGAAGCGATGGTTGACGCGGGCTTTAACACCGACGACGCAGCCCTTATCGTTGACGATCAGGTCATCCACAATCGTTCTCAGCTGAATTTTGATGCCGAATTCCTTGCATTTTGCGAGCATCGGATTGATGAAACCGGCGCCGGTGTTTTCCATCACAGCGTGGCTGCGGGGAACAGAGTGACCGCCGTGATAAGTGACGGCTTTGAACTTGACACCGACTTCGTCACGAAGCCACTTGTAGTTGGAGACGGATTCGTCTGCAATTCTTCTGGCGAGCTCTTTATGAGCGAGACCGCCGCCGGCTTTCAGAATGTCGGAGTAGAGAAGATCGGCATTGTCTTTGATACCGGCTTTTTCCTGCATATCTGTTCCGGCAGCTGCGATGGCACCCCCGTTGATGATGGAGTTGCCGCCGGCGGAAGGCATCTTGTCAACAACAAGAATGTCTTTCATACCGAGATAGTGGCTTTCAAGGGCAGCGCCCAGGCCGGCAAAGCCTGTACCGATAACGAGAAGACTGCAGGTTTCGTCCCATTTTTCAGGAACTTTGGTTGAGGCATGGGCAACACTTCCGAAAACAAGTCCGGCGCTCAGAGCGCAAGTGGTTTCCATGAAGGTTCTGCGGGTGAATGTCATTTTAAAAGTCCTCCTTGATGATGTTGTCGGCTCTTCATAACCGATAAGAAAAGTTTAAAAACTGAAGATTTTCTTAACTACCCAAAGGCTTTGGTGGATAGTTAAAGGGTTTACGAGGATATAAAAAAAGACAAAGACTCGGCTTTTAGTTTGAAAAAACTAATGAAAACGCATGAAGCGCTTGGCTTAGAGGCCAATGAGGCAAGAGAAAAAGCCGAAAACTAATACCAAGGATTGGTTAGCGGAGGAAGTGCTTCTAAGAGTTCTCTGAAGGTATTTGGATATGTGTATTCGCTGCTTTCCTCGGCCGAGCGCATCCATTGGTAAGCATCATCGACGAAGGCGGCAGGGAACGTGACGAAGTCTCCGTCCCGGATCCAGGCTCCTTCTTCTTTCCATCGTTTTAACGCATTGTCTGTGGACACAGGAGAGGCGTTGGCGACGAGACAACGGTTGTTCCGTGTCAGAGGAATAGGGCATTTGATCAAGCCGTCGGCAGTGAGTTTGCCGTAATGAATAGCCCAGGTGACGACAAAAGCCTTTAGGCGAAGATCAACGGGGGCGAAGGCCATCAGTGCGAAACCCACTCGGTCTGAGAGCGTACAGCTTTCTAGTAATCGAATGGTATAGGCAAATAGCTCCGGATCCGTCGTAAGGACAGGCAGTAAAAGATCCTTGGGACATACGACGACTTGGGCCTTTGTCAAGGCGAAGTAGGTTCCGAGAGAAGGTCGGCGTGTCAGAAAATTAAGGTTTCCGCAAGCGAAGTGACCCGGAGTGGAGATTGCAGCCGCTTTCGGGCCGGAAACTGCATTGCCGAAGTTGCGGGCTGTCACGCCCTGCTGAACGAGAACGATATCGGAAATTTTTCTGCCCTGCGGATAAAGAATCTCCTGCCGATCCAATTCCCGAACAGTTCCAAGCTTGGTAATCAAGTCCCGGAGTCTTTTACCGACGGGCGGATGCAGCCAAGGCGTAACAGGGACAGCACAGCCTCTTTTCTTTTCGTCGATACTGTAGTCGCGTCCCGTGCTGATTGCTGCCAACCATTCATTGGATACGTTTCTCATCCTTCCCTCCGAGGGTAGTGTTTTGTAATATTTTTTAGACGTATACCACGACAGAAGACTTCTTGTCCAGACAATATCGTATTCAAGGTGATTAGGCGCAAAAAAAGCCCGTCACTGCGGACGGGTTCGATTGAGAGGCGGATTACTTATGTTCAACAATCCGAATTTCTTCTCTTGGATTCGGGTTCGGTTCCTCTTTCTTGTAGATTGCCTCACGTGCTAATTGAATCGCGGTTTCCATGTCAGGGCACATATATTTGCCGAGTCGCTGAGCTAAGCCCAATCGTCTCATCTGACGCAGCGGGTGCTCGCTCGCGCCGACCACAATCAGGATCTTGCCGTGTTTCACGAGGTTTCGCTGGAAGGACTCGATGATATCAAGCGCACTGTTGTCAATCGAGAGCAAATCAGTGAAATCGAAAATAACCACATCAGGTGCATCAGGTGCGTTGATGTGTTTGGGGTCTGTAACGATTTCCAGCTTGGAAACGGAACCAAAGAAAAGCGCACCTTCCATTGCCCAAGCTTCAATCTGCTTCGGAGCGTCGAAGGGCAGCGTTTTGGGAATCACGCGAGTGAGCGTGTTCATGCGATAGAGGAAGAATAAGGCGGCGGTGAGCAGGCCGATTTCAACGGCAACGGTCAGGTCGAAGATCACCGTCAGGAAGAATGTCACCAGCAGTGTTGCCTTGTAAGACATGGTGAACTGTCTGAGGCGAACGAACTCATGCCAATTACCCATGTTAAAGGCCATGAACAGAAGGATGGCAGAAAGCGCACACAGAGGGACGTTCATCGCCAGGGGGGCAGCTACTAGGATAATGACCAAAAGGGTCAGACTGTGGATCATACCCGCCATCGGTGTGACGGCGCCGCTCTTAATGTTGGTAACGGTACGGGCAATCGTGCCGGTAGAAGGCAGACCGCCGAAGAAGGGTACGATGCAGTTGGCAATGCCTTGTCCCATCAGTTCCTGATTGGGATCATGGCGTTCGTCGGTCATTGCGTCGGCCACGCGTGCGCAAAGCAGAGATTCGATTGCGCCCAGCAAGGCCAATGTAATTGCCGGTCCGAGCAGCTGCTTGACGTTGCCCCAGCTGATGTCAGGCACTTGGAACTGCGGCAGTCCCTGCGGAATACCGCCGAATTTAGAACCGATGGTTTCCACCGGAAGGTTAAATAAAGAGACCAGCGCCGTCATGACGATCAGCACGACAACAGTACTCGGAATTCTGGCAAGCCATCTTCTCCAAGGTGCACCGCCTATGGTCCAGGAACGAGGCCAGACAAAAACGATAATCAAAGAAGCCAGACCCAAACCGACAGCGTAGGGGTTGACGGTATTAATAGCGCCGGCCAGTGTCTCGATCTGATGGAAAAAGTCAGCAGGCATCTTGGCAATGTTCAGGCCTAGGAAGTCCTTGATCTGAGAAAGACCGATGAGTACGGCGATACCGTTGGTAAAGCCGATGACGATCGAGACCGGAATAAATCGAATGAAGCTCCCGATCTTAAAGAGCCCCATTAGGAATAGGAATATGCCCGAGAAAAAGGTTGCGATGAGCAGATTGCCGACGCCGTACTGAGCAATAATGCCGTAAACGATAACAATGAAGGCGCCGGCCGGACCGCCGATCTGAACTTTGCATCCGCCTAAAAGAGAAATTAAAAATCCGGCAATGATGGCAGTGTAAATACCGGATTCCGGCGTCATGCCGGAAGCAATGGCAAAAGCCATCGCAAGAGGAAGTGCCACAACACCGACAGTGAGGCCTGCGGAGAGGTCACTTGTGAAAGTGGAGAAAGAATAATTTTTTAAAATGCAAAGAGAGGCCGGCTCGAATCGTGCTAACGGGAAACGATGCAGGGCCTCTACGATGTGAGATCTCGCGCTCATTTATCTTGGATCTAATACAGTGGATAACTTACGGCAGTAAGGCTGCCGAGGTAAAAATAAACTTATTTAGAACTTGGGTTCTGAAGCTAAGTGCCTAGATTATCCTCCCAATATCTCACATTTGAGCGCAACGCTTCAACTATTTTCCAAAAACTAAGGTTTATCTGTAGCTGAAGTTTTGCGTTTCTAGATCTTCATTATTTTAAAAATCCTCAATAAAACATAAGGTTAATGTTGAAATCGAGGGTTTTTTGTGCTAAACTAGATCATTATA
>OGJS01000211.1_pt1 | contig 49596 bp, 45 predicted proteins | sample 1572241 | NCBI WGS metagenome assembly OGJS01 (sample SAMEA2582145, study PRJEB24529) | metagenome | biome: Human gut stool | place: China | collected 2011 | reverse complement strand
ATGGTGTTCGTGAAGTGAAATTACCGACCTGGTCTAATGTAGATGGTCAAGATGATATTATCTGGTATACCGCTAAAAAACAAGCTGATGGAACGTATAAGACAACTGTCAAGGTAAGTGATCACAAATATTCAACAGGTCTATATAATGTTCATCTGTATTATATCCAAGACAATGGCAAAATCGTTGGAGTAGCAGGAACGCAAGTAATTGTATCTTTAGCAAGAGCAAAAGGCAATATTACAATTGCGAATAATAATCCTAACACAGGAACCTTTGATGTGATTGTCTCAGGTGTTTTTAGCCCTTACGGTGTTCGTGAAGTGAAATTACCGACCTGGTCTAATGTCAATGGTCAGGATGATATTATTTGGTATACTGCCACTAGACAAGCCAATGGAACTTACAAAACAACTGTCAAAGCGAGTGACCATAAAAGAAGTACAGGTTTATACCACATTCATCTGTATTATATCCAAAACAATGGTAAACTCGTTGGAGTAGGTGGTACAACGACAGAAGTTTCAATTGCACGTCCAAAAGGTACATTAACGATTCAAAATAAAGATGCCAATAAAGGAACTTTTGAAGTAATTGTCTCCAATGTTTCTAACCCAGATGGTGTTCGTGAAGTGAAATTACCGACTTGGTCTAATGTCAATGGTCAAGATGACATTATTTGGTATACAGCTGCTAAACAGGTTGATGGAACTTATAAAGTAACAGTAAGGGCAGTAGATCACAAATTTTCTACAGGACTCTATCACATTCACCTTTATTACATCCAAAATAATGGGAAGTTGGTTGGCGTAGGTGGAACAACTACCGAGCTTTCATTTGGACGACCTCAAGGAAAAGTGACCATTGCTAATAATAATCCAGACACAGGAACTTTTGATGTCCTTATTTCCAATGTTTCCAGTCCTTATGGCGTTCGTGAAGTGAAAGTTCCAACTTGGTCCAGCATCGGTGGTCAAGATGATATTATCTGGTATACTGCTAAGAAACAAGCCAATGGAACTTACAAAGTAACAGTTAAAGCGACTGATCATAAAAAATCAACTGGAGAGTATAATATTCATGTATATTATATCCAAGAAAATAATCAGTTGGTAGGAGTAACAGGGACAACGACAACAGTTTCGATTGCGCATCCTAAAGGTACTTTGACTATCACAAATAACAATCCAGACGCAGGAACTTTTGATGTGATTGTCTCAGGCGTTTCCAGTCCAGATGGTGTTCGTGAAGTGAAATTACCGACCTGGTCTAATGTAGATGGTCAAGATGACATTATCTGGTATACCGCTAAAAAGCAAGCAGATGGAACCTATAAGGTAACGGTTAAAGCTAGTGATCATAAATATTCAACAGGCATATACAATGTTCATCTTTATTATGTACAAGATGATGGTAAATTAGTAGGTGTAGCAGGGACACAAACAGTTGTTTCTTTAGCTAAGCCACAAGGACAAATTACCATTCAAAACAATAATCCTGATACTGGGACATTTGATGTTATCGTGTCCAATGTTTCTAATCCTTACGGTGTACGCGAAGTCAAGTTGCCAATTTGGTCTAGTGTCAATGGTCAGGATGATATTATTTGGTATACGGCAGCTAAGAAAGCCAATGGAACTTATAAAGTAACGGTCAAGGCAAGTAATCACAAAAACTCGGTTGGTGAGTATAATATCCATCTTTACTATGTTCAAAATGATGGCCAATTAGTTGGTGTGACTGGAACGAAAACCAATGTTTCTATTGCTAAACCACAAGGGAAAATTACTATTGCCAATAATAATCCTGATACAGGAACCTTTGATGTGATTGTATCAGAAGTTTCCAATCCAGCTGGTGGAGTGAAGACAGTCAGTGTGCCAATTTGGTCTAGTGTCAATGGTCAGGATGATATTATTTGGTACACTGCTACAAAGCAAGTCAATGGAACCTATAAAGTCACAGTCAAAGCCAGTGATCATAAATATTCAACCGGTTTATATTATGTTCATTTATACTATGTTCAAAATAATGGAACATTGATTGGAGTAGGTGGTACATCAACCAATGTGACAATTTCTGCGGAAAACCTTAAACCAACTGGAAAAATCACGATCCAAAACAATAATCCTAAAACAGGAACATTTGACGTGGTAGTGTCTAATGTTTCCAGCCCTAATGGTGTTCGTGAAGTGAAGCTGCCAACGTGGTCTAGTGTAAATGGTCAAGATGACATCATTTGGTACACTGCTGCGAAACGAGCTGACGGTACCTATAAGATAACTGTCAAAGCGAGTGACCATAAGAACTCAACCGGCGAATACAATGTTCATTTGTATTACATTCAAAACAATGGTAAGCTGGTTGGAGTAGGCGGTACAACAGTACAAGTTTCTAAAACGTCTTATCCGACACCATATTTTTCTCAACGTGATGGTCGTTGGGCAGGACGAACTTATGGTGGCTACACATTTGCTGCAACGGGTTGCGTGCCAACAACGGTTGCTATGGCAATTTCTGGTACTACAGGACAGACTGTTTTACCAACGACTGTGGCAGATTATCTCTATCATTCTACGAATGAATTCAATAAGAGAAGCTACGGCACAACGAGTCGGGGTATTGTCTTAGCAGCTCGACATTGGGGCTTGAAAACAGATGTTTTAGGTTCAACCGCAGCTGTGCGAGAAGCGCTTGCTATGGGACACCATGTGCTTGGCGCAGTAGGAACCAGTGTGTTTGCAAATTATCCTGTTACTCATGAACTGGTTATGAAAGGCTATAACAACGGAATGACTTATGTAATGGATCCTTATAATGCTAGTAATAATGGCTATTATTCAGTAGATTATTTATTTAGAGTACGGAGTTTGGATCCAACTGATAATACAGAGGGGTCACCATTTATGACAATCAGAGCATAATATTGTGTCTGCTCTATGAGAACGAAGTTTCTGCCATTTTATCGGTTTAGTAATGAAAGGCTGAAACTACGAACTAAAAATTTTAAATGTTTAGTTCTGTCTTATTCTCTTTTTGATGAAAAGTAAGAAGCTCTATGATTTCTAAGGTTATTCCTATAGAAATCATAGAGCTTACTTGTTTTTGTTCGAATTTGTTTACTATTATTTTCCCAAACAAAATTGGCTGAAAAGTTGGCTAATGAGTTCATCAGGAGCGGCGTCACCTGTTATTTCACCAAGGATTTCCCAGGTCCGAGTCAGATCTACTTGCACTAAGTCAACAGGCATTCCTAAATCCAGTCCCTCATTGACAGCGTGGAGACTTTCGACAGCTTTTTCAATCAGAGAAATATGACGAGCGTTAGAGAGATAAGTAGCATCTTGTTCTACAATACCTGCATTTTCAAAGAAAAGTTGGTTGATTCGTTCTTCGATTTTATCAATATTTTGATTTTGGAGAACAGAAATCTTGATAACGTCATCGGGAAGCTGGTTAACTTCAATCTTTTCTTCTAAGTCGGTTTTATTGAGCAGCAAGATACGATTGGTGTCTTGACTGATTTCTAACAGTTTGCGGTCTTGTTCTGTCAATGGCTCACTAGCATTTAACACAAGAAGTACAAGGTCAGCGTCTTGGAGCGCTTTTTTGGAACGCTCTACTCCGATTTGTTCGACAATATCATCTGTATCACGAATACCCGCAGTATCAATCAACTTGAGTGGCACTCCGTTGATGTTGACATATTCTTCAATGACATCGCGAGTGGTTCCGGCAATATCTGTCACAATAGCCTTGTCTTCACGGAGCAGGTTGTTAAGGAGACTAGATTTGCCAACATTTGGGCGACCAATAATAGCAGTAGAAATTCCTTCGCGCAGAATCTTACCGCAACGAGCTGTTTTTAAAAGCTGGGTTAAAAGTTTTTCAAATTCAGCTGTTTTTTCACGCAACAGTTTGGTAGTCATTTCCTCAACGTCATCATATTCTGGATAGTCAATATTGACCTCAACTTGAGCTAGTGTGTTAAGAATTTCCTGACGTGTGTTGTTAATGAGATCAGATAGAGAGCCGTCCAGTTGTTTGACGGCGATATTCATGGCTTTGTCCGTTTTTGCCCGAATAATGTCCATAATAGCCTCTGCTTGCGTCAAATCCACACGTCCATTGAGAAAGGCGCGCTTGGTAAATTCACCAGGTTCTGCCATTCTAGCTCCTTCTCGAATGACCAATTGGAGAATTTCGTTGGTCACAGCGATTCCACCGTGGGTGTTAATCTCAATCACGTCTTCGCGCGTGAAGGTTTTAGGAGAACGCATAGCTCCAATCATAACTTCATCTAAAATTTCGTTTTTTTCTGGGTCAATAATATGCCCATAATTTAGTGTGTGACTGGCAACCGTACTTAAATCTTTTCCTTTGAAGATTTTTTGAGCAATGGCAAAGCTATTCGTCCCGCTCAGTCTAACAATGCCGATAGCCCCTTCACCAAGAGGAGTGGAAATGGCAGCAATCGTATCAAATTCTTTGGTTATCATCAATTTAATCCTTATAATGTGTTTATGCAATCTATATTCATTGTAACGCAAAACAAGGTTAGTCGCAAGATTTTTACATACTATTTTTGTTCAAATAAGTTCATCATCTCTCTTTAATACAATAAAATAAATTTTAAGAAAGGTTCAATCATCATTCGCTTATTCGTTTGATATATAAAATTATGACGGAGAAAATTTGGAATTTTTGGTGTTTTATAATCAAGAAAAATAGAATATTCGGATTTTAGAATGTTTGTAAAAAAGGGATTATTTAAAAAGAAAGTGGTTTCATTTTTTGGGTGCTAAAGTTGGCAAATCATGGTATACTAGAAGCAGATTGAATAAAGGAGCAAAAATGGAAAACCTCAAAAAAATGGCAGGAATCAAAGCTGCAGAATATGTGAAAGACGACATGGTAGTTGGTTTAGGGACGGGTTCGACTGCCTATTATTTTGTGGAAGAAGTTGGACGGCGTATCAAGGAAGAAGGACTGAAAATAACAGCAGTTACAACTTCAAGCACAACGAGTGAACAAGCTCGGCGTTTAGGTATTCCTTTGAAATCAATTGATGAAGTAGATGAAGTAGACGTGACCGTTGACGGAGCTGATGAGGTGGATACTGACTTCAACGGTATCAAAGGCGGTGGCGGCGCTCTGCTTATGGAAAAAGTTGTCGCAACTCCAACCAAAACCTACATTTGGGTAGTTGATGAAAGTAAAATGGTTGGTAAACTAGGTGCTTTCAAATTACCGGTAGAAGTCGTGCAATACGGAGCAGAACAGCTTTTCCGTCGTTTTGAACATGCAGGCTATAAACCGTCATTTCGTGAAAAAAATGGGAAGCGCTATGTCACGGATATGCAGAATTTCATTATCGATCTTGACTTAGGCGTGATTGAAAATCCAGTCGAATTTGGGCAAAAGCTAGATCATGTAGTTGGCGTTGTGGAACATGGACTCTTTAATCAAATGGTGGATATGGTCATTGTTGCTGGAAGAAATGGCGTGCAAATTTTAAAATCAACCAAATCAAAAGGAGAATAGAATTTTATGTCACATGTTATTATATTTATGTCATTGTCATGGATTCAGTCCGAATTGGTACTGCATTAAGTGCTGTTCAAAAAGAACAGGAAAGATTAGAATATGCTCTTAAGAGTGGAGCGTAATTGTGTCATTCAACATTTTTCGAGTGAAAATTAAAAAAGATATAAAAGGATAAAGATATGAATTTAATGGATAAAATTAACGAAACAGCACAGCTTTTAAAAGATAAAGGAATTACTGCACCAGAATTTGGTTTGATTCTCGGTTCTGGTTTGGGAGAATTAGCTGGTGAGATTGAAAATGCTGTCAGCATTGACTATGCAGGCATTCCAAATTGGGGTCGCTCAACAGTGGTGGGGCATGCTGGTAAATTGGTTTATGGCTGTTTAGCAGGTCGGAAAGTACTGGCTTTGCAAGGACGTTTCCATTTTTACGAAGGCAATCCAATGGAAGTAGTGACTTTCCCTGTCCGTGTAATGAAAGCGCTAGGCTGTGAAGGTGTCATTGTTACCAATGCCGCTGGAGGGATTGGATATGGTCCAGGGACGTTAATGGCTATTTCAGACCATATCAATCTGACGGGGCAAAATCCTTTGATTGGAGCGAATTTGGATGAATTTGGTCCACGCTTCCCAGATATGTCTGATGCTTATACAAAAGCTTACCGTGAAAAAGCCCACGCCGTAGCCGAAAAATTAGGCATTGAATTGAAAGAAGGAGTTTATCTGGGTGTGACGGGACCAACTTATGAAACACCAGCTGAAATCCGTGCTTTCCAAACATTAGGTGCAAGTGCTGTTGGTATGTCAACTGTTCCGGAAGTAATTGTGGCAGCGCACTCAGGTTTGAAAGTATTGGGAATTTCAGCTATTACAAACTTTGCAGCTGGTTTTCAAAGCGAGCTAAACCACGAAGAAGTCGTAGAAGTGACAGAACGTATCAAGGAAAACTTTAAAGGACTTGTAAAAGCAATCCTTGCAGAACTATAAAAAACATAAATGTAAAAAGAGTCGAAGATTGAGCTTATAATCACATCTCTTTCTGAACTCAACTAAAAACGAAAGGAATAAAACCCACACGCAATCCTTTCTGAGATGAATAAGCTCCTAAGAAAAGTTTTTTAGCGCTTGTACTTTTCAGTTTGGTTTTTGACGGGCTTGGTATCTTACTTATGTCAATCCATATTGCAGCAAAAAAAGGCGAAATTGCCGATAAAATTTTACTACCTGGAGATCCACTTCGTGCTAAGTTTATTGCCGAAAATTTCTTAGAAGATGCTGTGTGCTTCAATGAAGTTCGCAACATGTTTGGTTATACAGGGACTTATAAAGGTCATCGTGTTAGTGTGATGGGAACTGGAATGGGAATTCCGTCCATTTCTATCTATGCGCATGAGTTGATTGTTAACTACGGCGTGAAACGTTTAATTCGTGTAGGAACGGCTGGTTCGTTGAATAAAGACGTTCATGTACGTGAATTGGTATTAGCGCAAGCAGCAGCGACAAATTCAAATATCATTCGTAATGATTGGCCTCAATATGACTTTCCACAAATTGCAAGTTTTCGTCTTTTAGATAAGGCTTATCACCTTGCCAAGGATTTTGGTATGACAACGCACGTTGGAAGTGTCTTATCATCAGATGTTTTCTACTCAAACTATGGTGAAAAAAATATTGAACTTGGTAAAATGGGAGTTCTGGCTGTAGAAATGGAAGCAGCAGCTCTTTACTATCTAGCGGCTCAATATAATGTCGAAGCACTTGGCATTATGACCATTTCAGATAGTTTAGTTCATCCAGATGAAGACACAACAGCGGAAGAACGACAAACGACTTTTACAGATATGATGAAAGTCGGTTTAGAAACGCTTATTTCAGAATCATGATTGAAAATTTAGACGTCAAAGAAGAGATAATTTACGCTATTTCTCGCTATGATTATGCTCATGCTTATAAATTAGCTCAAAGACTGAACGATGCAGAATCAAAGCTAGTTGAACTTTTGTATATCATGGCAGAGAGGAGAGAGTTGAATATCCGCCCTGCTATGGAATATCAGTTGAAAATTAGAAATGATTTTCAACTTTTTGTCATGATTCTGAGGAAGATGAGCAATTAGCGAATTATCTATATGACTTAGAAGCAAAGCTTAAAAACGAACAAGTGATTAACTTTATTCGTGCCGTTAGTCCGGCGATTTATCAGATTTTTATGCGTTTGATTAAGCAAGAAATTCCTGATATTGAATCCTACATTCATAATTCCAGAGAAGCGAGTTACGATCGTTGGAATTTTGAAAAGATGAAAAATACAAATCATCCTATTTTGAGTACTTTTCATGCTGAAAGTCAAGTTCATTCTTCTAGTCTGGCTAGCTTGATTTTACTGTTGGATTTACCAGAGCAAGTTAAAATCATGGTCAAAGAACTACGAAAGTTGGAGAAATCCGTTCGGAACCCATTGGCGCATTTGATTAAACATTTTGATGAAGAAGAATTGCATTCCACTACAGGTTTTTCTTCTCAATTTTTTATGGAAATATTGATTTTGTTGGCGCAAGCAACAGGCATTACTTATGACGAGGAGCAATTTTTCTTTGATCAGGTCAATCAAGTCATCACAACATTGATAGATTGAATGTTTTGCTTCATTATAAAATCCCATACAGTTCATTTTACTTGTATGGGATTTTTGGTTATTTAGAAGAAGAGCTGGATTCTTCTGTTGATGAGGAAGAACCGCTACTTGTTGATTCAAATTGTTCAGGGTGAAGAGCACGATAACTTGGGGAATTAAACAGATCAACAGTTGAATTACCACCTCGTTTGCTATAAAGGCTTGTAGATTCATCACCTTTTTTCTTTTCAATAGATAATAATGATTTAAGTGAGTTGGTATAAGAATAGTCCTTAGGATTCACTTTCCCTAAATCATTTCCAGTATAGAAGCGAAGCAAGTCTCCGGTTTGAATCAGGTCACTCATTTTCAACTGCTCATTGGTTGTATTGCGGATTTTTTCCAATTCTGCCTTAGTTGTTTCATCTGGATTGGTAATTTCTTCTCCTGTTTCTGTGTAGTAAGTACGTCCACTGTAGCTAGTATACTTAGGAGTTACAAAATAGTTTGATGAACGAAAGGCAACGGTTTGTTGATGTTTAGATGATAACAAATCTTGACCGACTTGCAAGTATTGTTTAGAGTCTATACCGAGCAAATGTTCCAGAGTAGGTAAAAGATCAACTTGCCCGCCATAGGTATTAACGACTTTTCCTTTTGTCATACCAGGAATAACAATCATATAAGGAACTCTTTGGAGCATGGCATTGTCGTAGCTAGACCAAGTTTCAGAATTTTTGCCTAGTAATGGCGCCAGCGAGGGATTCCGTGAATTGGAAATACCGTAGTGGTCACCATAAAGAACGATGATAGAATTTTCATAAAGGCCAGATGCTTTTAAGTAGTCAAAGAATGATTTAACGGCAGAATCTAGATAATTGGCCGTTGCAAAATAACCATTGATTGTTTCATCCTTGGTTGAAGCAAGTGGGAAACCAATCTCGTCTCCAATCAAGCTAGTTGTATAAGGATAGTGATTAGAAACGGTGATGTATTTTGCATAAAATGGTTGTTGTAAATGTTCAAGATATTTAATAGAATCTTTGAACATAATCTTATCATTCAGACCATATTGGAATGAATTTGTTTTGTCTTGCTTAGAGAAGTAAGAAGAATCGAAGAAATAGTTATATCCCCATTGTTTGTAAGTGGTGTTTCGATTCCAGAAGCTACCAGCATTTCCGTGGAAAACGGCACTAGAATTATAACCATTTTTTGAGAGAATGTACGGAGCAGCTTGCTGCGTGTTTGTTCCACCATAGTTTACCATAAAGGAGCCCTGATTGAGACCGAACAAACCAGTTTCTAACATCGTTTCTGCATCAGATGTTTTTCCAGCTTTTACTTGATTAAAGATATTAGAAAAAGCAAAAGTTGAGTTGGAATGATATAGTGAGTTGAGGAAAGGTGTTACTTCGTATTCTTTGCCATCAGACTTTAATTTATAGTCAATCAGGAATTGTTGGAAACTTTCTAAATGAAGATAGATGACATTTCTACCTTTAGCAATTCCGTAATACTCTTTATTTGGCTCGGCATAGTGTGACTTGACGTATTCTTCAACTGGTTTCAAATCTTCAGCACTTGCTTTAGAGCGTTCTTTGTTGGCACTATAAGTCTGATTAGCACTATAGCCAAGAAAGGCTGGCAACCCTAGGGCGCGGACAACATAATAATTAGAGAAGCCGCGTGTCAATAACTCTGGGCGGTCAACTTCTGCTAAAAAGAGGTTGGCTGAAAATAGCATACTGGATAGAGCAGTAATTGCAAAACTAGCTCGCTTGTTGAATGGCCGATCATCTAAACGAATCCATTTTTTATAAAAAAGGAAACCTAAGATTGGAAAATCAATGATGTAAATCAAATCTCCAGGTCTAAATAATTCAAGAGCAGCTTCTCCTAGACCAGCAGAAACGCTACTTGAAGCCAACATGGTATTAACAGTGACAAAATCACTAAACTCGCGATAATAGATTGAATTTGAAATGAGCCAAACAAATAATAAAATGTAAAGCGTAACTGCGAGAATGTAAAAAACTTTGGTTTTTTTAATATAAAATGCTAGTCCAATCAGTAATAATCCTAATGGAAGAGGATTGATGATAGCGAGAAAGACTTGATAGGCACCCTGAATATCCAGATTAAAATCAACAGAATAGGCCCACATGGTTTTCAGCCAATAAAGGGTCAGTAAGGTCAAGACAAAACCTAGTCTTGTACTCATGAAGTTGAGCATCTTCCTAGTCATAGTTTTCACAAATATATACTTCCTTGTCTTATTTCCTAAAATTTTCACTACTAAGTATAACATATTTTTGATTTAAGTTGGTAATTTAAAATGTTGCATTTTCTTTTGCTAGATAAAAAACAGAGAAAGGATTTTTATCCATTGAGAATAAATAGAATTTTTACATATAAACACATTTTTTGCAATCATTTTGTAATAAGTAGTACATTTTTTTGAGAAAATTCATAACATTTGATATAATAGAGTTTATGAAACAGCTTACGATTCCTTCTTATACTGAAGAAAACATAAAAAAAGGACGATTTGTTTTAGAAAAACAATATTTTCCTTCACTTTCTTTTCATCATCAAGTTGTAGAACTGGTAAATGCAAAAGGAAATTTTGTAGGTATCGCATACTTATCAGAGCAAAACAAGGGTATCGGCTGGTTTATCTCACAGAAGAAAGTAACTTTAGATGTCTCGTTTTTCTGTCAGTTATTCCAACATGCGAAAGCAAAGCGACAAGTTTATCAACAATCAAAAGAGACAACAGCTTACCGCCTTTTTAATCAAGAAGGAGATGGTTTTGGTGGGTTGACAATAGATTTGTATCAAGAATATGCTGTTTTTTCTTGGTATAATCTCTTTGTTTACGAAATTAAGGATACCATTGTTCAAGCATTTCAACAGGTCTTTCCAGAAGTTACAGGAGCGTATGAGAAAATTCGTTTCAAGGGTTTGAATGTTGAATCCGCTCATTTGTATGGGCAAGAAGCACCAGCATTTTTCACGATTTTAGAAAATGGTGTTCGCTATCAAGTGTTTTTAAACGATGGATTGATGACGGGAATTTTCCTCGATCAGCATGAGGTGCGTGGTAGCTTGGTAGACGGTCTAGCAGCTGGCAAGTCGCTATTAAATATGTTTTCCTACACGGCAGCTTTTTCGGTTGCGGCAGCCATGGGAGGAGCCAGCCAGACGACCTCTGTTGATTTGGCAAAACGCAGTCGTGAATTGTCGGAAGCACATTTTAGAGAGAATAATCTTGACTTAAGCAACCATACATTCTTTGTAATGGATGTGTTTGACTATTTCAAATATGCAAAACGACATGGTTTGACTTATGATGTAATTGTGTTAGATCCGCCGAGTTTTGCAAGAAATAAAAAACAAACTTTTTCTGTGGCGAAGGATTATCATAAGTTGATTGCTCAGTCTTTGGAAATTTTAAATCCCCAAGGGATTATCATTGCTAGTACAAATGCTGCGAATGTTTCACGTACTAAGTTTAAAAAAGAAATTGAAAAAGGTTTTGCAGGAAGCAAGCACCGTTATTTGAAAGAATACGGTTTGCCAGCAGATTTTACTTATAATAAAAAAGATGAAAGAAGTAATTACCTCAAGGTATTTACCATTAAGGTGGACAAATGAAATTAGTCGTATCAGTGATGCCGAAAAATTTAGAGGAAGCGCAGAATATTGATAGCTCGCGTTATGATGACGCGGACATTATTGAATGGCGTGCTGATTTTTTAGCAAAAGATGAGGTTTTGACTGTTGCACCTGCTATTTTTGAAAAATTTGCTGGTCGTGAATTGATTTTCACTTTGAGAACAATTGACGAAGGTGGAAATATTGAATTGACGGATGATGAATATATTTCTACTATCAAGGAAATTTCAACGATTTATCAGCCGGATTATATTGATTTTGAATATTTTTCTCACAAAAATAGATTTGAGGAAATGTTGGATTTTCCAAATCTTGTTTTGAGCTATCACAATTTTGAAGAAACGCCTGAAAATATGATGGAAATTTTATCTGAATTGACAAGCCTGACTCCAAAAGTAGTGAAAGTTTCTGTTATGGCGCGCAGCGAGCAAGATGTATTGGACTTGATGAACTATACGCGTGGTTTTAAAACCTTAAATCCAGATCAGGATTTTGTGACGATTTCTATGGGACAAATTGGAAAAATTTCACGAATAACAGCAGATTTGACAGGCTCAAGCTGGTCGTTTGCAAGCTTGGATGAATCCAGTGCACCAGGTCAAATTTCTCTTGCCAGTATGAAACAAATTCAGGAGATTTTGAATGAAAATTGACGGCTATACTCGTTTAGTGGCAGTTGTCGCCAATCCAATCAAGCACAGTATTTCTCCTTTTATCCATAATGCAGCATTTGAGCAAACGGGTGTTAATGGTGTTTATGTGGCTTGGGAAATCTCACAGGATGACTTGAAAGCAACTGTTGAAAACATTCGCCGCTATAATATGTTTGGAATCAATTTGTCCATGCCTTATAAACAGGCTGTGATTCCTTTTTTAGATGAAGTGACACCTGCTGCGCAGATGATTGGAGCGGTGAATACTGTCGTGAATCAAAATGGAAAATTGATTGGTTATAACACAGATGGCAAGGGATTTTTTATGAGCTTGCCTTCTTTTGTCGTCAAGGGTAAGAAAATGGTCATGCTTGGAGCTGGTGGGGCAGCGACAGCGATTATTGTGCAGGCTGCTTTAGATGGTGTTGATGAGATTTTTGTGTTTACGCGCCAGTCCTCTTTTGAACGCGTTTCACAAAAAATGAATGAAATTCAGCAGAAAACTGCAACGAGGATTTGGGTATTACCTTTAGAAAATCAAGAATTATTGCAAGAAAAAATTAACATTTCTGCTTTATTGGTCAATGGGACCAGTTTAGGTATGGACGGTAAGGCTTTACCGATACCAAGCAGTATTCGTTTACCACATTCACTTCTTGTGGCAGATGTGATTTACCAGCCGTTTGAGACCCCATTTTTAAAATGGGCAAAAGGACAAGACGTTGAAGTAGTGAATGGCTTGGGAATGTTGCTGTATCAAGCAGCAGAAGCATTCAAATTGTGGACAGGAAAAGAAATGCCAACTAAAGAAATTTGGCAGACATTGGAAAAAAAGTACAAATAAGGAGTTGCCTATGAAATTAAATGTGAATATCCCCAATCATCCTTACGATATTGTCATTGAAAAAGGGACTTTAGCTAAAGCTGGAGAATGGTTGGCAAGTTTATGGTCAGCTCAAAAGGTCGTTGTCATCACAGATAATCATGTGGCAAGTCTGTATGCTGAAACGGTTAAATGTAGCTTAGAAGTTGCCGGCTTTGAAGTGTTTGTATTTGATTTTCTGGAAGGAGAAGCTAGTAAAAATTTAACAACGGTCAATAAAGTTTATGAATTTCTCGCTAAAGTAGGGATGACTCGCAGTGATGGTATTGTTGCCTTGGGTGGCGGTGTGGTTGGTGATTTGGCTGGCTTTGCAGCTTCAACTTATATGCGAGGCATTCATTTTGTACAGATGCCGACGAGTTTGACGGCTCAGGTAGATTCTTCGATTGGTGGGAAAACAGGAGTCAATACGCCGTGGGCTAAGAACATGGTAGGTACTTTTACTCAGCCGGACGGGGTTCTGATTGACCCAGATGTTTTAACAACTTTAGGACAACGTGAATTGATTGAAGGTATGGGAGAGGTCATCAAGTATGGTTTGATTGAGGACGTGGAGCTATGGCAGGAACTGTCTGACATAGATGGTAGTCCAGAGTCCATTTTGGAGCACGCAGAAAGTATCATCTATCATTCTTGCAATGTCAAACGAAAGCTAGTAGTGGAAGACGAACTTGACAATGGTGTGCGCCTTTATCTAAATTTTGGACATACGATTGGTCATGCAGTGGAGGCAACTGCTGGTTATGGCAAAGTCATGCACGGAGAAGCTGTGGCTATTGGAATGGTTCAGGTAGCGCGTGTAGCAGAAAAAAAGGGGCTGATGCCTAAAGGAATTACCACAGATATTGAAAAAATGTGCTGTAAGTTTGGTCTTCCGACCGATTATCAACCTTGGCGACAAGAAGAGCTCTATCATGCCTTACTTCATGATAAGAAAGCTCGTGGAAAGACAATCAAATTAGTCATTGTTCCAGAATTAGGCAGGGCAGCCATTCATCAGATTCCTTTAGAAGAGATGAAAGATTATTTAGAAAAGTGCAACAACAGATGAGGTAATTAAATGAGATATTTAACTGCTGGGGAGTCACATGGACCGCGTTTGACAGCTATCATTGAAGGAGTGCCAGCTGGGCTTCCTTTGACAGCTGACTATATCAATGCAGAGTTGAAACGCCGTCAGGGCGGATATGGTCGTGGAGCTCGTATGAAAATAGAGAGTGACAAAGTGGAAATTACTTCTGGTGTTCGGCATGGGCGAACCATGGGGGGACCGATTACACTCAATGTGACCAATCTAGATCATCAAAAATGGTTGGACATCATGAATGTAGCAGATGTGGAGGACAAGAAAAAAGAGTTGCGCAAGATTACTAAACCTCGTCCGGGTCATGCAGATTTGGTCGGAGGTATGAAATATCGTTTTGATGATCTGCGTAATTCATTGGAGCGCTCTTCTGCGCGTGAAACGACCATGCGGGTTGCGGTGGGAGCTGTTGCTAAGCGTCTTTTAGAAGAAATCGGAGTTGAGGTAGCTAGTCATATCGTAACTTTCGGTGGCATTGACATTGAGATACCTGAAAATCTGACCATTTCTGAAATCAAGAAACGCGCTCGTCGGTCAGAAGTTTCGATTGTCAATTCAGAGCAAGAAGAAGAAATCAAAGCCTATATTGATCAGATAAAGAAAGATGGCGACACGATTGGTGGAATTGTTGAAACCATTGTCGGTGGTGTGCCAGTTGGGCTTGGTTCCTATGTTCAATGGGATAGAAAACTAGATGCTAAAATTGCTCAAGGAGTGGTTTCTATCAATGCATTTAAAGGTGTGGAATTTGGAGTTGGTTTTGAAGCAGGGCGGCTTAAGGGCAGTCAGGTGATGGATGAAATAATCTGGTCTAAAGAGGACGGCTTTACTCGTCGTACTAACAATTTGGGCGGTTTCGAGGGTGGTATGACCAACGGAGAACCTATTGTAGTGCGCGGAGTGATGAAGCCGATCCCAACTCTCTACAAGCCACTTATGAGCGTTGATATTGAAACACATGAGCCTTATAAGGCAACGGTGGAGCGAAGCGATCCGACAGCTCTTCCAGCTGCTGGTGTTGTTATGGAAGCTGTTGTTGCAACAGTGCTTGCAACTGAGGTTTTGGAGAAATTCTCTTCAGACAATCTGAAAGAATTAAAAGAAGCCGTTCAACAACACCGCGATTATGTGAAAGGATTTTAATGCTCACCTATATTTTTACAATGACTTTGGTCGGAATTTTTGCAGGAATTTTGGGAGCTTTGCTAGGACTTGGAGGTGGAATTGTTATTACGCCTGTGCTGACTCTTTTATTTGGGGTGGACATCAAGTATGCAGTCGGAGCTTCTATTATTGCGGTTTTAGCAACTAGTTCAGGTTCTGCGATTGCCTATCTCAAAGATGACATGCTCAATCTGCGCATTGCCATGTTTTTGGAAATTTTCACAACTTTAGGAGCTTTTGTAGGCGCAATGTTATCAGTAATAACAGATTCTCAAGTCCTTTTCTTACTTTATGGCGCTCTCATGCTCTTTCAAGCATTTAATATGTACCAGAAGATTCATGACAAAAAGGACAATCAGAGTGTGAGTCACAATGATGCTATCGCAGAGAAATTAAATCTCGGTGGTGAATATTTTGACAAAGGTCTCAATCAAACAATCAAGTACCAAGTGACCAATGTCCCTGGTGGCTCTGTTGTCATGTTCTTTGCAGGTGTTATGTCGGCGCTTTTAGGAATTGGTGCGGGTGCTTTCAAAGTATTGGCCATGGATACTGTTATGAAAATGCCTTTAAAAGCTAGTTCAGCAACTTCTAACTTTATGATGGGAGTGACAGGAACGGCTTCAGCTATCTTTTACCTTTTTATAGGACAAATCAACCCGGTATTGGTTACACCAATCGCCTTGGGTGTTTTAGCAGGTTCTTTCATCGGAAGCCGCATCATGCCTTATGTACCTGTAAAAGTATTGCGCTGGATTTTTCTAGTCGCTTTATTAGCTCTGGGTGTGCAGATGTTTATACGAGGTATGAAATGACAGATAAGATGCGAGAAGAAAAAGAGCAGCTGGATTTGGTCATGGGGAAAATTCTTCGCATAGGGATTTTTCTCTCCATTCTTTTTATGTTTATTGGCTTGGTTCTTTACCTTTTTAGTGGTCAGCAGGTCATTTCTTTAAAGAATTTGGAACAGTTTAATCCAGTTGCCTATGTGAAGAGTCATTCCATTTTTGATGCAGTGACGTTTATGTTACTAGGGGCTTTTATGCTTATTTTGACACCGATTTTTCGAGTGATTTCAACTTTTATCATTTTTGTCAAAACAAAAGATAAAATGTATACGATTTTCACAGCGATTGTTATGGTTATTATTTTAGTATCAATTATTTTGGGATTCATTGTTGAGCCAAAGTAAGGAGTTAAGCATGGTAAAGAAAGTTATTTATATTGCGGGTCTTGGTTTGATTGGTTCATCAATTGCACTTGGAATTCGACGTGATCATCCAGACTATACTATATTAGGTTACAATCGTGGAGAAGAATCCCGAAAAATTGCCCTTGAAAAAGGCATGGTAGATCAAGTGACCGACCAGTTTGCTGAATTTGCTCCTCTGGCAGATGTGATTATTCTTGCTGTCCCTATCAAGCAAACCATTGAGTTTATCAGGCAATTAGCAACTCTAGATTTGAAAAAAGATGTGATTATCTCAGATGCAGGCTCTACCAAAGCTGAAATTGTAGCTGCTGCTGAAGAAGCTCTAAAGGAAAAAACTATTCGATTTGTAGGTGCTCATCCGATGGCTGGTAGTCATAAGTCAGGTGCTAGTGCAGCAGATATAAATCTCTTTGAAAACGCCTATTATATTTTTACTCCGTCTCATTTGACGAAAGAAGGCACGATAGCAGAAATGAAGAATCTCTTATCTGGTCTACATGCTCGGTTTATCGAAATTGATGCCAACGAGCACGATCGTGTCACCAGTCAAATTAGCCATTTTCCGCATATTCTCGCTTCTAGTCTTATGGATCAAGCCGCTGCCTATATTCAACAGCACGAAATGACGCAGTATTTCGCTGCTGGGGGATTTCGTGATATGACACGGATTGCAGAAAGTGAACCGGGCATGTGGACTTCGATTTTGTTGACAAATCCAGACGCCATTTTAGAAAGAATTGAAGATTTTAAGAAGCGCTTGGATACTATTTCACTTGCTATTCAGAATAAAAATGAAGGTGTGATTTGGAATTTCTTTCAGCATGGTCGCCAAGTGCGAAAAGCTATGGAAATTCATAAACGAGCAGGTGTGGATAGCTTTTATGACATTTTCATCAATGTTCCCGATGAAGAAGATGCTATTTTAGGAGTGTTGGAACTTCTAAGGGGAACATCCATTGTCAATATTCACATCAATGAAGAAAATCGCGAAGATATTAACGGAATTTTGCAAATCACCTTTAAAAATCGCGAAGATTTGGAAAAATCTGCTAAAATAATAAGAGAAAAGACACATTATCAAGTCTTTTTAGATTAAGGAGGAAAACTATGTCAAATATTTATGATTTAGCGAATGAATTAAGCCGTACTCTGCGTGACCTTCCTGAGTACAAAGCCGTTGTCGAAAGTAAAAAAGCAGTAGATGCTGATAGTGAAGCAAAGAGTCTTTTAAAAGACTATCTAGCTTTCCAGCAAGAACTGCAGGGCATGGCGCAATCAGGTCAAATGCCAACGCAAGAAGTACAGGACAAGATGAAGTCGTTTGGGGATAAGATTCAAGGCAATCCTGCCCTGACTGAATTTTTCAATAAACAACAACAATTGTCTATTTATTTGGCTGATATTGAACGCATCATTTTTGATCCAGTTCAAGAATTGTTGAAATAATGTTATGATTCAAGCTGATTCAAGATTTTGGTCAGCTTTTTATGTGCATGAAATCCATAGGAGAAGAAAGGATTCAACAAATTAGCGAGAATTTTCTGAATATTTCCACTAAATACTTGTTTTTTACTGATTTCTGAGTATAATGAAATGTATCAACTAGAAGATTTTCAGTTTAATGGTGAAGCTGAACGGTGTATTTATGGAGGTGCTTTATGTCACGTAAAATTGCGATTATTGGTATGGGAAATGTTGGTGCCGCAGTCGCGCATGGTCTGATTGCGCAAGGTGCTTTTGATGATTATGTGTTGATTGATAAAAATGAAGCGAAAGTCAAAGCAGATGCACTTGACTTTCAGGACGCTGCAGCAAATTTGAATCATCACGCAAATATTATTGTTAATGATTATCAGGCGTTGGCAGATGCGGATGTGGTGGTGTCAGCACTGGGCAATATCAAATTACAAGATAACCCCAACGCCGATCGATTTGCGGAATTACCCTTTACATCCAAGGAAGTTCCTTTTGTCGCTGAACAATTGAAAAAAGTTGGATTTACAGGGATTATCATTGTTATTAGTAATCCAGTAGATGTCATTACTAGTCTTTATCAACACTATACTGGTCTGCCTAAAGAGCGTGTTATTGGAACGGGAACGCTATTGGACACAGCTCGCATGAAACGTGCAGTCGGTGTTCGCTTTGGTGTTGACCCTCGAAGCGTTTATGGCTACAATCTTGGAGAACATGGAAATTCTCAATTTACAGCTTGGAGCCAAGTACGGATAAAAGGGCAACCGATTTCTACATTTGCTTCAGTCGAGGAGTTGGATGAAATTGCTCTAGAAGCCCTTAAAGGAGGGCATACCGTCTTTTATGGCAAAAAGTACACATCTTATGGCATTGCGAGCGCAGCTATCCGTTTAGCAGTAGCTCTTGTATCAGATTCACATGAAGAATTGCCAGTATCAAATTATTATCAGCCATTAGACACCTACCTGAGTTATCCAGCAATTGTAGGACGTGAGGGAATTCTTGAGCAAGTCAAACTTAGTTTAACGGAAGAAGAGGAAGAAAAATTAGCTTACTCTGCACAATTCATCAAGCAAAAATTTGCAGAAAGTTTATAATTTTAAGAGGGTGAGGAAAAGTTGAATTCAACGAAATGAAGCTTTTTCCCCGCTCTCTTTTGTTTCCCTTCTCTTTTTATGGTACAATATGTAAAAAGAATCAGGTATGAGGTTTTCTATGCAGTTACGAACAAATGCAAAGGGATTAGCTGGGTGCATTCGTGTGCCGGGTGATAAGTCTATTAGTCATCGATCGATTATGTTTGGTAGTTTGGCCAAGGGAGTGACAACGGTTCACGATATTTTGCGTGGTGAAGACGTCTTATCAACCATGCAAGTTTTTCGTGATTTAGGTGTTCAAATTGAAGATGACGGCAATGTAGTAACGATTCATGGAGTGGGTTTTGCTGGTCTTCAAGTGCCGACAAACAAACTAAATATGGGAAATTCTGGAACCTCTATTCGCTTGATTTCAGGTGTATTAGCTGGGCAGGATTTTGTGGCGGAAATGTTTGGTGATGATAGTTTATCTAAACGTCCTATGGATCGCATAACGATTCCTCTTCGTCAAATGGGGGTGCAAATCGCTGGGCGAACCGAGCGTGATTTGCCACCGCTCACCATTCATGGAAATAAGAACTTACAGTCTATTCATTACACCTTGCCTGTAGCGTCTGCTCAGGTTAAATCTGCTTTGATATTTGCGGCTTTACAAGCTCAAGGCGAGTCTGTCATTGTGGAAAAAGAAATGACCCGCAATCATACAGAAGATATGATTAAACAATTTGGTGGTCAGATTTCTGTCAATGGAAAGGAAATCCGCGTTCAAGGTGGGCAAGAGTTTACTGGGCAGAACGTGTTGGTACCAGGAGATATTTCTAGTGCGGCTTTCTGGATAGTGGCAGGACTTATCGTTCCTAATTCTAAGATTATTTTGGAAAATGTCGGTATCAATGAAACACGGACTGGCATTTTGGATGTTGTCAAGGCTATGGGGGGAAATATAAACTTGTCCAATGTAGACAATATTGCTAAGTCTGCCACCATAACGATAGAGACGTCTGAATTAGTCGGCACAGAAATTGGCGGAGAAATTATCCCACGTTTAATTGATGAATTGCCAATCATTGCACTTCTTGCCACGCAAGCTAAGGGGCAAACGGTGATTCGTGATGCGGAAGAATTAAAGGTAAAAGAAACAGACCGTATCCAAGTTGTGGCAGATGCACTAAATAGCATGGGGGCTGATATTACTCCGACAGAAGACGGCATGATCATCAAAGGGAAAACGTCTCTTCACGGTGCTAAAGTTCATACATTTGGTGACCACCGAATTGGCATGATGACAGCTATTGCAGCTCTTTTGGTAAAGGACGGTCAAGTCGAGTTGGAGCGCGCCGAAGCTATCAATACGAGCTATCCAAATTTCTTTGCTGATTTGGAGGACTTACTTCATGGCTAAGATTTTGATTGGTTTCATGGGGGCTGGAAAGTCAACGATTGCTAGCTTGCTAGATGAAAATTTTATCGATATGGATGAGCTTTTGTCAGAGAAACTGGAAATGCCGATTAAAGAATATTTTGAGCAGTATGGCGAAGCAGCTTTTCGGCAAAAAGAAAGTGAATTATTAAAAGAATTGCTACAGTCAGAACAAGTCATCTCAACCGGTGGTGGCATCATCAGTAATGCTCAAAATCGCGAGTTGTTAAAGCAGAACGCTGAAAATATTTATTTAAAAACAGATTTTGAGACACTTTATCAGCGTCTTGAAGAGGATCAAGAACACCAGCGCCCACTTTATTTGAACAATAGCAAAGCTGATTTGAAAAATCTTTTCGAGCAACGTCAGACTTGGTATGAAGAAGTGGCTACAAAAGTTATTGATGTGACTACTCTGACGCCTAAACAAATCGTGGAGGTGTTGCAATGAAAGTTGGATTTTTAGGTCCGAAAGGTTCTTTTTCTCATCATGTGGCGCAAGAAGCATTTCCAACAGATACATTGGTGGCTTTTGAAAATATCACGGAAGTTGTAAAAGCCTACGAGACAGGAGAAGTGGATTATTCTGTAGTGCCAGTTGAAAATTCAATTGAAGGAAGCGTTCATGAAACATTGGACTACCTTTTTCATCAGGCAGCCATTCATGCTGTGGCAGAAATCGTCCAGCCAATCAAACAACAATTATTGGCAACGGCAGCTGATAAGCCAGTAGAAAAAATCTTTTCTCATCCGCAGGCGATTGCGCAGGGGAAAAAATATGTCCGTCAGCATTATCCACAAGCTAAAATCGAAATAACAGCTAGCACAGCTTATGCGGCCCGTTTTGTGGCTCAGCATCCAGAAGAAAATTATGCAGCCATTGCGCCAAGGAGTGCAGCTAGTGAATACGGTCTGCAGATTATTGCAGAAGATATTCAAGAAATGGACGAGAATTTCACCCGTTTTTGGTTGCTGGGACAGTCGATTCCGACTTTGTCATTATATCCTAAGGAAAAGAAAATAACGCTTGCGTTGACTTTGCCAGACAATTTGCCCGGTGCTTTATACAAAGCTCTTGCAACTTTTGCTTGGCGGGGAATTGATTTGACAAAGATTGAAAGCCGCCCGTTGAAGACCGCTTTGGGAGAATATTTTTTCATTGTGGACATCAATAATGAAAAAGAGGATTTAGTGTCATTTGCGATGAGAGAGCTAGAAGCAATTGGCATTACTTATAAAATTTTAGGAAATTACACCGTTTATACTATTTCAGAACAGTAGATTGGAGCAATCATGGATAAAAAATCAGATAATCTCAGCCACCATGAGCAGTTGAGACTGGACTATCTTTACAAAAATATCCATTATTTAAATGAACGCGAGAAAAAAGAATATCAATATCTTCTTAGAAAGCAAGAAGGAGACCAAAGAGTAGAGTCAGCTCGTGAAGCAAGAGCTACCTTTTCTGACCAACAAGTGCCTGAGAATTTTGGTTACACCGAGCAGGGACTCCCTCAATATCCAGAGAGAAGTCGCCGTAATAAACGTTCTAAATCAGAGCGTGTATCAACTAATGTGGCTGAAAGTGTTGTAGAAAATACACCCAAGCCTAAAAAGGAAAAGCGGCATAGAAAAATACGTGTGAAGCGGATTCTAGCTTGGCTTGCTTTAATTTTGGTTCTCATTGTAGGGGGCATGTTGTTCATGTTTATAAAAGGCTTGAACACTTCAAAAAGCAATCCAAATGCCAAAGCTGCCCAAACAGAAGTCTTTAATGGGAAAGATACCAAAGACGGTGTGAATATACTTATTTTGGGTACAGATGGACGAATTGGTCAATCTTCTTCTGAAACGCGGACAGATTCGATCATGGTCTTAAATGTTGGTGGAAAAAATAAAAAAATGAAACTCGTCAGTTTCATGAGAGATACGCTCGTTCACATTGATGGAGTGAGTCAAGGATCAGGTTATGATCAAAAGCTAAATGTAGCATATGCCATTGGGGAGCAGAATAACAATCAAGGCGCTGAATTAGTACGTCAAGTGCTGAAAGATAATTTTGATATTGACATTAAATATTATGCCTTGGTTGATTTTTCAACTTTTGCGACAGCTATTGATACCCTTTTTCCAAATGGTGTTGAAATGAATGCGAATTTCGCTACCATCAATGGCGAAAAAGTGAGTGAAGTACAGGTGCCGGATGACCTCAATATGAAAGACGGAGTGGTTCCAGAACAGACGATTAAGGTTGGTAAACAGCGAATGGACGGTCGCACCCTTTTGAATTACGCGCGTTTTCGTAAAGATGACGAAGGAGATTTTGGACGCACACGTCGCCAACAAGAGGTGATGAGCGCGATTATTCAGCAAATCAAAGACCCAACGAAGCTTTTTACAGGCTCTGAAGCGCTTGGCAAAGTATTTGCTTTAACCTCGACCAACGTTCCGTATAGTTTTTTACTAACGCACGGCTTGTCTTCTCTTACCAATGCTCGTAATGGTGTTGAAAAGGTGACCATTCCTGAAAATGGAGATTGGATAGATGCCTATGATATGTATGGCGGTCAAGGACTGTTAGTTGATTTTGAAGCCTATAAAGAAAAATTGGCACAACTTGGACTTAGATAAATGATAGAATAGAAAGTGATGATTCTGTCGCTTTCTTTTTTTGGGAAATGGCAGAGCTGATAGAAAGAGAAATATATGTTAAAAAAGAATGATGTGATAGAAGTTGAAATTGTGGATTTGAGCCATGACGGTGCAGGAGTAGCTAAGGCAGAGGGGCTGGTTTTCTTTGTAGAGAATGCTCTGCCTACGGAACGTATCCGTATGCGCATACTGAAAGTCAATAAAAAAATTGGTTTTGGCAAGGTAGAAGCCTATTTGACGAAATCCCCTTATCGAAACGAAGATGTTGATGTGGCTTATCTGAGGACAGGTATTGCTGACCTTGGGCATCTAAAATATAGTGAGCAATTGAAATTTAAAACCAAGAAAGTTAGAGATAGTCTTTACAAGATTGCTGGAATTGCAGATATCGAAGTGGCACCAACCCTTGGTATGGAGCATCCACTACATTATCGAAACAAAGCTCAGGTTCCTGTTCGCCGTGTCAATGGACAACTGGAAACGGGATTTTTCCGAAAAAATTCGCACGATTTAATGCCAATTGAGGATTTTTATATTCAGGATCCAGTTATTGACCAAGTCGTTTTGACAGTGCGGGATTTGCTGCGTCGTTTTGACCTGAAACCTTACGATGAGAAAGAGCAATCTGGTCTGATTCGTAATATTGTGGTTCGTCGTGGACATTACTCTGGTGAAATCATGGTTATTTTAGTGACCAATCGTCCCAAGATTTTCCGTATAAATCAGTTAATTGAGCGATTAGTCGCGCAATTTCCGAATATTAAATCTATCATGCAAAATATTAACGACCAGCCAGGTAATGCGATTTTTGGGAAGGAATTTCATGTACTGTATGGACAAGATTATATTACTGACCGCATGCTGGATAATGACTTTCAAATTGCTGCCCCAGCATTTTACCAAGTCAATACAGAGATGGCAGAGAAACTGTATCAAATGGCGATTGATTTCGCTGAGTTGAGTACAGAGGATATTGTAGTGGATGCCTATTCGGGGATTGGCACCATTGGATTGTCAGTTGCGAAACACGTCAAAGAAGTCTATGGCGTGGAGGTTATCCCTCAAGCAGTTGAAAACAGCAAAAAGAATGCTGATCTAAACGGTATTAGCAATGCCCATTATGTTTGTGATTCAGCAGAGAATGCTATCAAAAAATGGCTAAATCAAGGTATAAAACCTAGTGTCATTATGGTTGATCCGCCACGTAAAGGCTTGACTGAAAGTTTTATCAAATCAAGCATCAGCATGAATCCAAAGAAAATCGTCTATATATCTTGTAATGTAGCCACTATGGCGCGTGACATCAAGCCCTATCAAGAACTAGGCTATAAACTCACAAAAGTTCAGCCCGTGGATTTATTTCCAATGACACATCATGTGGAGTGCATAGCGTTGATACAAAAAGCGGAATCGTGAAAATCCTGCATTTTAAGCAGTTTTACAAGCATTATGTCTTTAATGAAGATGGTGATGGAGGAAGAAAAAAAGTCCTAAAAAATTATATTGATGTTTATGTTTGCATTGATATGGTGTGTGGAGATACAAAGGATAAATTGGGAAGTGAGGAAAAAAATGATTAGGTGAATAACGAAAATAATACTGTTTCCAATCAGCTTGTTGCTTAGTATCATCACAGCCTTTCTGACATTTATACTTGGCATAGGAACAACTATTCTGTATTTCTTAATGCTGATGTGTATAGTTGCTGCAATAGGATCATTTATGCAAAAAGATATATCACTTGGCATTGAGGCATTGGTATTAGGATTTTTGTTAAGTCCTTATGGAATACCGATGGTCGGAGCAGCCGTTATAGCGTTTCTTCAGGTAATCAATGAAGCAATAAAATCAATCTAAAAAATTTCATAAAATGGTTACCAAAGGCGATAGAGAAAAAAACTATCGTCTTTTTCTTTGCCAATTTTTAAGGAGGGAGGTGAAGCGATGGACTTTGACTATTTCTATAACAGAGAAGCGGAAAGATTTAACTTCTTAAAAGTACCGGAGATATTAGTCGATGGTGGAGAATTTCGGGGCTTATCAGCAGAAGCAATTATTCTCTATTCCATGCTTCTTAAACGGACAGGAATGTCATTTAAGAATAACTGGATAGACAAAGAAGGCAGAGTATTTATCTATTTTACAGTCGAAGAAATTATGAAAAGAAGAAATATCTCAAAGCCAACTGCCATAAAAACATTAGATGAGCTTGATGTAAAAAAAGGAATAGGACTGATCGAAAGAGTAAGGCTTGGACTTGGTAAGCCGAACATCATTTATGTTAAAAATGATTTAAGAAAACAACACGCATTTGAATAGATTAAAGCGTATTGTTCTTAATTTCTTCTAAAAATAGTTCAGCAGATTTTGATAATATTCGATTTCCTGACCATATGAGTTTCATAGGAGATGAAATGTTCGGAGAGATTTCTTTAAAAATCAAGTCACTTTCTATGCTTGTATCAACTAATTTGTCAAAGCAAAAAGCATAGCCTAATCCAGCTTTAACAAAAATACTTGCATTGTAAATGAGGTCATATGTTCCAACTATATTCATTGTTGACTGTATATTCTTCAGCTCGTTAGGCATTTCATCAGAAAAGCCTTGTCTTGAAATGATTATCGGTAATTTTGAAAGATCCTCGATGTTTATTGTAGGTTTATTTGCTAAGATATTATCTTTTCGCATTAAAATACCCCATTTATCCATATAGGGTAAGCTTAATGAATTAAATGTGGAAGTATCCATATTCTGAACTGTTACAGCAAAATCTAAAAGACCACTATTTAATTGTTGGGTAACCGTTTGGAAATTACCGCTGTAGAGATGAAACCTAATGTTGGCATATTTTTCTGTAAGAGATTTAATTGCTTTTGCGATGATGGTTATTCCATAAGATTCTGCACATCCTATGTGTAAATCACCGCCATTAAAATCATTCATAGACTTAAATTCAGCTTCCGTTTTATCCACAATGCTTAGTATATCTACTGCTCTTCTGTATAGCAGTTCACCTTCATGAGTTAGATTTACGCTATAATTTGAGCGTGTAAATAATTTTTGCCCTAATTCATCCTCTAAATCTTTTAATTGCTTTGAAAGCGTAGGCTGGGTTACATGTAGTTTTTGTGCCGCCTTTGTCATGCTTTTTTGATTTGCTGTTTCTACAAAATAGTTCAGAACTCTGATTTCCATATTGCCCTCCTAAATATGTTAGGTATATTATATCACATTTATAGATAAAAGGAATATCTAATTATTAATTATAAGTATTTGATATTTCTATGATTTGGATATACACTATAGCTACAAGGAGGCGGTGAAATGAATTTAGAAAAATTTTTAAAGATAATGGATAGCGGAAAAGAGGTTATTGCAGGTTCAAAGGAACAGCAATTTATGCATGGTTTATCTCAAGAAGCTCTCAAGATTACTATGGAACTTAATAATAAATATCACACAGGTGAAGAAATAAGAATGTTAATGGAAAGACTTACAGGAAAGAAAATTGATGAAAGCTTTTCTATCTTTCCTCCATTTTATACGGACTGTGGGAAAAATATAAAAATAGGTAAGAATGTATTTATCAATTCTGCTTGTATGTTTCAAGACCAAGGAGGGATTGAAATCGGAGATGGAACGCTTATAGGACATAATGTAGTGCTTGTCACCCTTAACCATAATATGAAAGTGGAAGATAGAGGGAATATCGTTCCAAAACCAATTAAGATTGGTAAAAATGTGTGGATAGGAGCAAATGTAACAGTTTGTCAAGGAGTAGAAATTGGCGATGGTGCTGTAATTGCAGCTGGTGCAGTTGTTAATAAAAATGTAGAGAAAAACACGGTTGTCGGTGGTGTTCCGGCAAAATTTATAAAAAAGATTGAAGAATAATTGGAGGATAAAGAAATGATGAAAACCGAAAAATTAGAATTAGTAAATGTATGGGATAAAGTATTTGCGAAAAGTGAGGAAGTAAATCACAGAAAAATAACTTTTGTAAATCGCTATGGAATAACTCTCGCAGCTGATTTATACGAGCCTAAGAATTATTCAGGTAAATTGCCGGCTCTTGCAGTATCAGGACCTTTCGGTGCGGTAAAGGAGCAGTCCTCAGGTCTGTATGCACAGGAAATGGCAAGAAGAGGATTTCTTGCAATAGCATTTGATCCGTCTTATACAGGAGAAAGTGGAGGACAACCAAGATATGTTTCTTCACCCGATATAAACACAGAAGATTTTTCAGCAGCAGTTGATTTTCTGTCAGTGCAAGAAAATGTGGATAGTGAAAAAATAGGTATTATTGGAATTTGCGGCTGGGGAGGTATGGCACTTAACGCAGCGGCAATAGATACAAGGATAAAAGCAACTGTAGCTTCAACTATGTATGATATGACGAGAGCTGCGGCAAAAGGATATTTTGATTCTGTAGATGCTGATGAAAGATACAAAAATAGACAAAACTTAAATAATCAAAGAACTTTGGATTATAAAAACGGTTACTATGCCTTAGCAGGAGGAGTAGTTGATCCTCTTCCGGAAGATGCACCGGATTTTGTAAAAGATTATCATGCATATTACAAAACAGATAGAGGTTATCACGCAAGGTCACTCAATTCAAACAATGGTTGGAATGTTACATTCGGACTTTCCTTTATGAATATGCCCATATTGCAATATGCAGATGAAATCAGAAGTGCATGCTTACTCGTTCATGGAGAACAGGCTCACTCCTTATATTTCAGCCAAGGTGCATTTGAAAAATTAAAAGGAGATAATAAAGAACTGTTTGTGATACCGGGTGCAAATCACACAGACCTGTATGACAAAATGAATATTATACCTTTTGACAAGATGCAAAAATTCTTTGAAGATAATCTCTAATTAGGTGACCATAATGAGAAAAATATGTACTTCTCCTATGTGTATGCATTTTATTCTTAACAGGGGAGATAGCTAATACAGGAGGACATTCAAAAGAGTCTGCTTCGAGTGGAAAAGAAAACTTTATTCAATTTATTGATTAAAATTTACCTAATCAACAATCACCCACAGAGAGATAAAATCTGTGAAGTTTACATATAAATAACTGTTTTAAACAAAAAACTGCAAGCGTTTTAAAGAAAAATTGGGAAAAGGATTGATAAAAACGAAAAGGTAGTATAGAATGGAATTATTGAGAAATAATATATTAAAAGGAGTCGTTATATGAACTACAAAGAAGTTTATGAACAATGGCTAAACAATGATTTCATCGATGAAGAAACAAAAGCTGATTTGCTGTCTATTCAGGATGATGAAGCTGAGATCGAAGATCGATTCTACAAGGGGCTTGAGTTTGGGACAGCTGGTCTTCGTGGGAAATTGGGTGCTGGTACCAACCGTATGAATAAATACATGGTAGGAAAAGCAGCCCAGGCATTGGCTGAAACCTTGAAAGACCATGGTGAAGAAGCGATTAAAAGAGGTGTTGCAATCAGCTATGATGTCAGATATAAATCAAAAGAATTTGCTGAGTTGACCTGCTCTATCATGGCTGCTCACGGAATCAAAACCTATATTTACAATGGGATTCATCCTACGCCAATGTGCTCGTATGCAATTAGAAAATTGCACTGTAAAGCAGGAGTCATGGTGACAGCTAGCCATAATCCACAAGAATACAATGGCTATAAAGCGTATTGGGAAGAAGGTTCACAGATTTTAGATGATATTGCAGGACAAATTGCAGGTCATATGGATGAAATTGTGAATTTTGAAGACATTAAGTCCATTCCTTTTGAAGAAGCCTTGGAAAGCGGTCTTGCAAATTATATTGATGCATCTGTTGAAGAAGATTACTACCAAGAAGTTCTCAATCTAACAATCAATGAAGATGTTGATAAATCTATCAAAGTTGGCTATACGCCTTTGAATGGTACAGGAAACATTCCTGTCAGAGAAATTCTGAAAAGAAGAGGATTTGAAAATATCTATGTCGTAAAGGAACAAGAATTTCCTGATCCAGATTTTACAACCGTTGGTTATCCCAATCCAGAATTTCCAAAAGCATTTGCCTATTCTGAAAAACTTGGAAAAGAAAATGATTGTGATATTTTGATTGCTAATGACCCAGACTGCGATCGTGTTGCGCTGGAAGTAAGAAATGCAAACGGTGATTATGTCTTTTTAAACGGAAATAAGATCGGTGCTTTGCTTTCTTATTATATTTTCTCACAACGTTCTGCTCTCAATAATTTACCTGAAAATCCTGTCATGGTGAAATCTATTGTTACAGGTGATTTATCTAGAGCGATTGCGAAGAAATATGGTATTGAAACAGTAGAAACCCTGACTGGATTTAAAAATATTTGTGGCAAAGCCAACGAATATGATCGTACTAAAGAAAAAACGTATGTGTTCGGTTACGAAGAAAGTATCGGTTTCTGTTATGGAACTTTTGTCAGAGACAAAGATGCTGTCAGTGCTTCTATGATGATCGTGGAGATGGCTGCTTACTTTAAGAAACAGGATAAGACTCTGTTAGATGTTTTAAATGATATCTATGCAGAATTTGGTTTCTATAATGAAAGACAAGTTTCGCTTGAGTTAGAAGGTGTAGAAGGTCAGGAGCGAATTGGTCGCATGATGGAAGAATTTAGAGAACATCCTTTGACAACAATTGGAGCAATGGAACTTGAAAAAGTGATTGACTTTAAAGATGGCTACCTTGATTTTCCAAAACAAAACTGCTTGAAATATTACTTTAAAGATGGTTCATGGTATGCACTCAGACCGTCAGGTACAGAACCTAAAATCAAACTATACATCTATTCAATTGGTAAAGACGAAAAGGAAAGTGTTGAAAAACTCGATCTTATTGAAAGGGCTTGCCGAGAAAAAATGGATAGTGTAAAATAAGCACATATAAAAAACTTGAAGCGCTCTTTTGAGAACTTCAAGTTTTTTGCTTTTTAAAGACTGGTAGAATGTTTTGGCTGTATTTTTTGGTCGGGATAGATATAGTTCATAGCATTGTTGATAGCTGTAGGAGCTTCGCCTAGTCCTGTGGCTATCAAATCAATCTTTCCGTCGTAACTACAGCAATCTCCAGCAGCATAGATACCTGCGACAGAAGTTTCTTGTTTGCTATTGACGATAATCTTGTGGCGATTGAGTTCTAGTCCCCATTTTTTCAAGTTTCCAACAGATGATTTGAAGCCATAATTGACAAAAAGCTGATCAAGCGGCAAGAGCTCCGTTTCATCGCTTTTCACTTTAGTAATCTCAAGATGAGTGAGTTTGTTTCCTTCACCTATAAGTTGACTTGGGATAAATGGTGTTTTAATCGTGACAGTAGAAGCTTTTAGTTCATTGACACTGTGTTCTAAAGCACGGAAGGTGTCTCGACGATGGATGATATGTGTCGGAGCGATTTTATCAAAAGCAAGTGCCCAATCCACTGCAGAATCACCACCTCCTAGAACCACAATGTTTTGTCCAGCGTATTGATTGATATTTGACACGTGATAGTGAATGTTTTCAAATTGGTCTACATTTTCTAGCTCCAGCGGGCGTGGTTTAAAAGCACCACCTCCCATAGCAATCAAAATGGCTCTTGAAATGTGCTTCCCATTGCTAGTTGTTAAGGTAAATAATTCATCGTTTTTTTCAATATCTAATACAGTCTCATTGAGATGTATGCTTGTTTCAAATGTTTTTACTTGATCAATCAAACGCTCAATCAATTCCTCACCTGTTAGATTAGTAAAACCAGGAACATCCAGAATTTTCTTTTCAGGATAGAGAATAGCTGGCTGTCCACCGAGCTGAGGTAGCGAATCAATCAAATTCACTTTTGCTTGACGCATGTGAGCATAAAAAGCAGCAAAAAGACCCACAGGCCCCCCACCAACAATCGTAATATCAAAAATTTCAGACATGATTTCTCCTTAAAATAGTAACGTATTTCTATTTTATCACAAAATGAGGAAAACGATAGAGAAATTGTGTTAGGACACGTGAATTATGTTACAATAGTTACAGATTATATTATTAAGGAGACATACATGCAAGCAGTTGCACATTTTATTGAAACATTTGTTCCAGAACATTATGATATTTTTTTAGATTTGAATCGGGAGCAAAAAACGTTCACAGGTAAGGTCAGCATTAGCGGAGAAGCAAAAGGTGAAAAAATTTCTCTTCATCAGAAGGATTTGACAATCCAGTCCGTTGAGGTAGCTGGCGAAGCTCGTCCTTTTTCTGTAGATAATGAAAATGAAGCAGTTTACGTTGAGCTTGGTCAAGCAGGAGTTGTTGAAGTAACGCTGACTTATACAGGTAAAATTACAGATAATATGACGGGGATTTATCCTTCTTACTATACTGTTGATGGAGTCAAAAAAGAAGTTCTTTCTACTCAATTTGAAAGTCATTTTGCACGTGAAGCCTTTCCAAGTGTAGATGAGCCAGAAGCAAAAGCTACATTTAACCTTTCTTTGAAATTTGACCAAGAAGCAGGAGAAATCGCACTTTCAAATATGCCAGAAGTTGATGTAGAAAATCGAAAAGCAACTGGCATCTGGAAGTTTGCAACGACTCCTCGCATGTCGTCTTATCTTTTGGCGTTCGCGGCTGGTGATTTGCAAGGCGTTACAGCAAAAACGAAGAATGGTACCTTGGTCGGCGTGTACTCTACCAAAGCTCACCCTGCTTCAAATTTGGAATTTGCCTTAGATATTGCAGTTCGCTCTATTGATTTTTATGAAGAATACTACGGAGTAAAATATCCGATTCCTCAATCTCTGCATGTAGCTTTGCCAGACTTTTCTGCAGGAGCTATGGAAAATTGGGGCTTGGTCACTTATCGTGAAGTTTATCTTTTAGTAGATGAAAATTCAACCGTTACAAGCCGTCAGCAAGTCGCTCTTGTGATTGCTCACGAATTGGCTCACCAATGGTTTGGTAACTTGGTTACAATGAAATGGTGGGATGACCTTTGGCTCAATGAAAGTTTTGCCAATATGATGGAATATGTCTGTGTGAACGCTATTGAGCCGACTTGGAACATTTTTGAGGACTTCCAAACAAGTGGCGTTCCTCTGGCTCTAAAACGGGATGCGACTGACGGTGTTCAATCTGTCCATGTGGAAGTAAAACATCCAGACGAAATCAATACCTTATTTGATCCTGCGATTGTTTACGCTAAAGGAAGTCGTCTCATGCACATGCTTCGTCGTTGGCTAGGAGATGAAGATTTTGCAAAAGGCTTGAATGCTTATTTTGCAAAACACCAATACAGTAATACGATTGGTCGCGACTTGTGGAATGCTCTCGGTGCAGCTTCAGGGCGTGATGTGGCAGCCTTCATGGATTCGTGGTTAGAACAACCCGGTTATCCTGTTTTGACAGCGGTTGTGGAAGATGACACTCTCAAAATTTCTCAAAAACAATTCTTTATTGGAGAAAAAGAAGAAAAAGGCCGTCTATGGGTTGTACCGTTAAATAGCAATTGGACAGGTATTCCAGATACTTTAGAAACCGAAACGCTTGAAATTCCAAATTATGCAGCTCTGGCAGCGCAAAATGAAGGAGCACTTCGTTTCAATACAGAAAATACGGCGCATTACATTACTGATTATCAAGGGGAATTGTTGGATAATATTTTAGCAACTATTACGGACTTGGATAATACAAGTAAGTTGCAAGTGGTGCAAGAACGTCGTTTGTTGGCTGAAGCTGGTTTCGTTTCATTTGCAGACTTGATTCCAGTGGTTAAAAAATTGACCAATGAAAGATCTTATCTTGTAGTATCTGCTGTGAAGGCTGTACTAAATAGCTTGCGGACTTTTGTGGACGAAGGGACAGAAACAGAGGATGCCTTTAAGAAATTACTCGTTAAGCTGAATCAAGCTAACTTTGACCGACTTGGTTTTGAAGCTAAAGCAGGCGAAACAGATGAAGATGAATTGGTTCGTCAAATTGTTGTAGCGAATATGATTGCGGCTGATGATGAAAAAGCGAGTCAAAAAGCTAGCCAAATTTTTGAAGCTTATCACGATACTTTGGAAAAACTTCCTGCAGCCACTCGCTTGCAAATTTTGATTAACCAAATCAAACACCATGAGACAAAGGAATTGACCGATAAATATCTAGCAACCTACATCACAACGGTTGACGGTAACTTCCAACGTCAATTGGCTTCGGCTCTTTCTTATACCAAGGACGAAACAACCCTCACCCATCTTTTAGAAGAATGGAAAAATAAGGATGTTGTAAAACCGCAGGATTTAGCAATGAGTTGGTATTTTACTTTCTTACAACATGATTTCACACAAGGAACTGTCTGGACCTGGGCGCGTGACAATTGGGATTGGATTAAGGCAGCTCTTGGTGGAGATATGAGTTTTGACAAATTTGTCATTTATCCAGCAAATATCTTTAAAACGCGTGAACGCTTGGCAGAATACAAAGCCTTCTTTGAACCACAATTGTCTGACTTGGCTATCAGCCGTAACATCAGCATGGGAATCAAAGAAATTTCCGCTCGTATTGATTTGATTGACAAAGAAAAAGCAGCTGTTGAAGCAGCAATCAAAGCGACAGTATAACAGTATAAAAGAGAAAAGGTTGAATGATAATGTCAGCCTTTTCTTATTGCATTTTGCTGTTTTATTAAAAAAGTGATAGTTTTTGAAAGAAAATGCTTGACTTTGAAATGGAATGGTGTATAATAAGTCTGTAAACGATTGCAGGAAGGGGTGAGGTCTATCTTAAAATCAGAGCGCAAACAGGTGATTTTAGAGGAAATTAATCGTCATCAAGTCGTTTCTCTAGATACTTTAGTTCGTCTATTAGATACGTCTGAATCGACAGTTCGTAGAGATTTAGATGAATTGGAAGGCGAAAGAAAATTGCGCCGGATTCACGGTGGAGCAGAAAGCATTCATTTTCTTCAAGAGGAAGAAAGCAATCAAGAAAAATCTATCAAAAACGTTCAAAATAAATTACGAATTGCTCAAAAAGCAGCGGAATTGATACAAGAACAAGATGTCATTTTTATTGATGCTGGAACGACAAATGAATTGTTAATCAATGAGCTTTCAAGCAAACATATGACGGTTGTAACCAACTCCATTCACCATGCGACAAAATTAGTTGAGAAAAACATTCCAACGGTTATTATCGGAGGAGTTGTCAAAAGCTCAACAGATGCTAGTATTGGTGGTGTTGCTTTGAATCAAATTGGTCAGTTGAATTTCAACAAAGCCTTTATTGGTATGAATGGAATTGATGAAAATTTCTATACAACGCCTGATATGGAAGAAGGAGCAGTCAAACGAGCGATTCTTGAAAACGCCAAGCAGACCTACATCTTAGCTGATGCTTCAAAAATCGGTCATTCCTCTTTCGTGAAAGTCGCACCTATCAAACGTGCAAGTATTATTACCAGTGCTTGTGCCAGTGAGCAATTGGAAAAGATAAAAGAAAAAACGGAGGTTATTGAAGTATGATTTATACTGTTACGCTTAACCCTTCTATAGACTATATTGTCCGTTTGGACAAGGTTAATGTTGGAAGCGTGAATCGTATGGAGAGCGATGATAAATTTGCTGGTGGCAAAGGTATCAATGTCAGTCGTGTGCTCAAACGTTTGGGAATTGATAACACAGCGACTGGCTTTATAGGTGGTTTTACTGGAAAATTTATTACTGATACCTTGGAAAATGAAGCGATTGCGACCAAGTTTGTCCAAGTGTCAGAGGATACGCGTATCAACGTCAAGATTAAAGCAGATGCTGAGACAGAAATCAATGGAACGGGTCCGACCGTCTCACCAGAGCAATTGGCAGCATTAAAAGATATTCTTTCGGGGCTGTCAGAGAAAGATACAGTTGTCTTTGCAGGGTCAAGCAATAAAAATTTAGGAAATGTCGTCTACAAAGAGTTAATTAGCCTGACGAGACAAACTGGAGCACAAGTCGTTTGTGATTTCGAGGGACAAACACTTATTGATTCACTGGAATTTCAGCCATTATTGGTCAAACCAAACAATCATGAACTGGGTGATATTTTCGGAGTGAAGCTGGAAAAGCTGGATGAGATTGAGAAATATGCTCGTGAAATTCTAGCCAAGGGTGCTCAACATGTCATTATTTCTATGGCAGGAGACGGTGCACTTTTGGTAACAAAGGACGGAGCTTATTTTGCAAAACCAATCAAGGGAATCGTGAAAAATTCTGTTGGAGCTGGTGACTCAATGGTTGCAGGCTTTACTGGCGAATTTGTTCGTTCAGGAAATGCTGTTGAAGCCTTCAAATGGGGAGTGGCTTGCGGAACGGCAACGACTTTCTCTGATGATTTGGCAACAGCCGCTTTTATTAACGAAACATATGAAAAAGTAGAGGTAGAAAAAATATGAAAATTCAGGATTTACTGAGAAAAGATGTGATGTTGCTTGATTTACAAGCAACTGAAAAAACAGCTGCTATTGATGAAATGATTCGCAGTTTAGTTGACCACGGTTATGTGACAGATTTTGAAACATTCAAAGAAGGAATCTTGGCTCGTGAAGCTTTAACGTCAACAGGCTTGGGCGACGGGATTGCCATGCCACACAGTAAAAATGCGGCAGTCAAAGAAGCAACCGTTCTTTTTGCAAAATCAAACAAAGGTGTGGATTATGAAAGTTTAGACGGGCAACCGACAGATTTGTTCTTCATGATTGCTGCACCAGAAGGAGCGAACGATACTCACTTGGCTGCACTTGCAGAATTGTCACAGTACCTGATGAAAGATGGATTTGCAGACAAACTTCGTCAAGTAACTTCACCAGATGAAGTGATTGCATTATTTGACCAAGCGTCTGAAAAAGCAGCAGAGCCTACAACGGTAGTACCGGCAACCAAAGATGGTGATTTCCTTGTTGCGGTAACAGCATGTACAACGGGAATTGCACATACTTATATGGCGCAAGAAGCTCTTCAAAAGGTAGCTGCTGAAATGGGTGTTGGCATCAAGGTTGAAACCAACGGTGCTAGTGGTATCGGAAACAAACTGACCGCAGAAGATATTCAAAAAGCAAAAGCGGTTATTATTGCGGCTGATAAAGCTGTGGAAATGGATCGATTTGACGGCAAGCCATTGATTAACCGCCCAGTTGCTGACGGTATTCGTAAGACAGAAGAGTTGATTAACTTGGCATTGTCAGGAAAAGCAGAAGTATATCATGCAGCCAATAAAAAAGCTGCCTCCTCTTCAACAAATGCAGCAGGCGGTTTCTACAAACACTTAATGAGTGGTGTTAGCCAAATGCTTCCATTCGTTATTGGCGGTGGTATCATGATTGCGGTGGCATTCTTGATTGACCAAGCAATGGGAGTACCAAAAGATCAATTGGCAAATCTCGGTACTTATCATGAGTTGGCAGCTATGTTTAAGAATATTGGTGGCTTGGCCTTTGGCTTTATGCTTCCTGTACTTGCTGGTTATATCGCTTATTCTATTGCTGAAAAACCAGGTTTAGCGCCAGGTTTTGTAGCAGGTAGTATGGCTTCCGCAGGTCTTGCTTTTGGTAAAATTCCATTTGCAGAAGGTGGGAAAGCAACTCTTGCACTTGCTGGTGTACCTTCTGGTTTCCTTGGAGCCCTAGTGGGTGGTTTCCTTGCAGGTTACGTTGTAAACTTCCTTAAAAAAGCCTTGAGTGGTCTTCCAAAGTCGCTTGAGGGTATCAAGTCCATTCTACTTTATCCACTGTTGGGAACCTTGCTAACTGGCTTCTTGATGTTGTTGGTGAATATTCCAATGGCAGCTATCAATACTGGCTTGAATAGTTTCCTAGAAGGCTTATCTGGTAGTTCAGCTGTCCTCCTTGGACTCGTTGTAGGTGGTATGATGGCTATTGATATGGGCGGTCCCTTCAACAAAGCGGCTTATATCTTTGGTACAGGAACTCTTGCAGCAACTGTTTCAACAGGTGGTTCAGTTGTAATGGCAGCGGTTATGGCTGGTGGTATGGTTCCACCTCTTGCAGTCTTTGTCGCAACCCTTCTATTCAAAGATAAATTCACAGAAGAAGAACGCAATTCAGGCTTGACAAACATTGTTATGGGACTATCCTTCATCACTGAAGGTGCTATTCCATTTGGTGCTGCTGACCCTGCCCGTGCCATTCCAAGCTTTATGGTTGGTTCAGCTTTAGCAGGCGCACTTGTCGGCATGGCTGGTATTAAACTCATGGCACCGCACGGAGGTATCTTCGTTATTGCACTTACTTCAAATGCCCTTCTCTATATCATCTTCATCTTGATTGGCGCAATTGTAAGTGGTGTGTTATTCGGAGCACTTCGTAAACCATTGAATAAATAATGATGAGTTTCATCGTTCTAGGAGTTGGAGAATAATTCTCTAGCTCCTTTTTTAATCTAAAAGAAACATTGAAAGGAGATGATTTTCATACTGATTAAAATAGTCAGGCGCTGGAAAATATGTTATAATTTTAATAACGCATATTTTGAGGAGAAATGAAATGGAATTACAACGCGAAAAAGAATTTGTCAGTCAATATCACTATGATGCACGTAATTTAGAGTGGGAAAAAGAAAACGGAACCCCAGAAACAAAAGTGGATGTCAATTTTCAATTGTTAAATCAAGATCAAGAAGGACAAGTAACTTCTATCGTTGTAATTGTGAGCTTTATGATTGTCTTTGATGCTTTTGTAATTAGTGGAACAATCTCACAAGTCAACCATATCATGGGACAAATTGTCAATGAGCCAAGTGAATTTGAGCAGGACGAAGTGGAACAACTAGCTCGTCCAAGTTTGTCCGTCTTAAATCGTTTGACCTATGAAGTAACAGAAATCGCCTTGGATTTGCCAGGTATCAATTTGGAGTTTTAATGCATGAAATTAGCCGTAATTACTGATTCGTCAGCATATTTGGATAGCAAAGTCATCGAAAATGAGCATTTATTTGTCTTAGATATTCCCGTTAGTATTGACGGGATTGAGTACATCGAAGGAAAGAATCTTTCTGCTAGCGAATTTTATCAAAAAATGGCAGCCTCTAGTGAATTACCAAAGACTAGCCAACCGAGTATCGCCAGCTTAGTGAACACTCTGTCTTTAGTAGAAGGGCAAGGTTATACTCATGTCATTGGTCTGTTTTTATCGAGCGGCATTTCTGGCTTTTATCAAAATATCCAGTATTTGAAAGATGAATTTCCAAGTTTAGAAATTGCTTTTCCAGATTCAAAAATCACAAGTGCGCCGCTTGGAATGATGGTGGAGCATATTTTAAACTGGGCTGAACAAGGGTTAGCGTTTGAGCAAATTCTGAGCAATCTTGACGTTCAAATCAAGGGAATTGGTGCCTTCATCATGGTAGATGACTTAAATCATTTGGTGAAAGGCGGTCGTTTGTCGAATGGCGCTGCAATTCTGGGAAACTTGCTCAGTATCAAACCAATTCTTTACTTTAATGACGAGGGCGTCATTGAGGTTTATGAAAAGATTCGTACCGAGAAAAAAGCTACGAAACGCCTGATTGAGATTGTCAAAGAGCAAACTGCACAAGGAAATTACCAAGTGATGATTATTCATGGAAATGCACTGGAAAAAGCAGAACATTTACATCAATTATTGTTAGAAGATGGTGTTTCCGGAGAGGTTCCGATTGCGACATTTGGTAGTGTGATTGGAACTCACTTGGGTGCTGGAAGTATTGCCTTAGCCTATATTCCGATTATTTAAGGAGAATTCCATGAGTATAAAGGTCATTATTGCTGGTTTCAAAGGAAAAATGGGACAAGCTGCTTATAACATGGTGACAGAAGATCCTGCATTAGAGCTCGTTGGATTGCTTGACCCACTTACTCCAGAAAAAGAAGTAGCTGGTGTTCCCGTTTTTAATCAGAAAGAAGATTTGAGTGGTGTAGAAGCGGATGTGTGGGTTGATTTTACAACTCCTAAAGTGGCGTATGAAAATACTCGTTTTGCATTAGAGCATGGTTTTGCACCTGTGGTTGGAACGACTGGATTTACATCGGATGAAATCAAAGAGTTAGTTGAGTTTTCTCGGCAAAAAGAGCTAGGAGGCTTGATTGCTCCTAATTTTGCTGTAGGAGCGGTTCTTTTGATGCAATTTGCAACGCAAGCAGCTAAGTATTTTCCAGATGTGGAAATCATTGAATTACATCATGATCAGAAAAAGGATGCGCCGAGCGGCACAGCGATTAAAACAGCTGAATTGATCAGCAAGGTTCGCCCCAAGAAGCATCAAGGTGCAATGGACGAAAAAGAGTTATTACAAGGAGCGCGTGGTGCAGAAATAGACGGCATGCGTATTCATTCGGTTCGTTTACCAGGCTTGGTGGCTCACCAAGAAGTCATCTTTGGTGGTCAAGGTGAGGGACTGACACTTCGTCATGATTCGTACGACCGTAAGTCTTTCATGAGGGGGGTAAATTTAGGTATTAAGGAAGTGGTCAAGAAAAAAGAGCTTGTCTACGGATTGGAATATTTGTTATGAGATTAAAAAATCTGCCTTCTGAATTTCAGGAGGCTTTACCAGTATTAAAGAAGATTAAGAATGCCGGTTTTGAGGCGTACTTTGTCGGTGGTTCAGTCCGCGATGCTTTATTGAATCGACCGATTCATGATGTGGATATTGCAAGTTCCAGTTATCCAGAAGAAACCAAACGTATTTTTGAGCGAACGATTGATGTCGGAATTGAGCATGGGACGGTTTTAGTCTTAGAAGACAATCATGAATATGAAGTGACGACTTTTCGGACAGAGGATATCTATGTAGACTATCGCAGACCTAGCCATGTCACGTTTGTTCGTTCTCTAAAAGAAGATTTAAAACGGCGCGATTTCACGATCAATGCTTTGGCTTTGGATGAAGCAGGGAATGTGATTGATTTATTTGAAGGGTTGGATGATCTGAAACAGCAGATCTTACGTGCTGTAGGAACACCTTCGGAACGCTTCAACGAAGACGCCTTGCGCATTATGCGAGGATTTCGTTTTCAGGCATCCTTAGGCTTTTCATTAGATACAGACACATTTCAGGCTATGAAAATGTGTGCGCCACTATTAAAAAAAATTTCTGTGGAGCGAACTTTCATTGAATTTGACAAACTACTGACAGCGTCTTATTGGCGTAAAGGATTGAAAAGTCTGCTTGCCAGTGGTGCAACGGACTATTTACCTGACATGCGCAGCAGCCAATCACAATTGAAAACGATGTTTGATATTAAAGCAGATTTTCAATTTACGAGTTCAGAACAAGCTTGGGCTGCTCTTTTAATGGCTCTTCAAGTAAAAAATGTTAAAAAATTCCTCAAGCATTGGAAAACTTCAAATGAATTTCAGAAGCGCGTAGAGCAAATTGTCACGATTTATAATATCCGCCAAAGGCATTTTCTGGATAAAGAAGAATGCTATCGTTTTGAATTGGACCTGATGATACAAGCAGAAGAAATTCGTCAAGCACAGGGATTAGCTGTTGATTTTGAAAAGATTCATTCTACTTATGATTCACTAACGATTCATGATAAACATGAAATTGTCGTCAATGGTGGCCTGTTAATCAAAGAGTTTGGTTTTAAGCCGGGGCCTGCTTTAGGACAGCTCTTGACTGAGATTGAGATAGCTATTGTGAATGGTGTCTTGGACAACCGTCTGGAGGCTATTTTAGCTTTTGTAGAGGAGAGAAGATGAGTGACTTTATTGTTGAAAAGTTGACTAAAACGGTGGGAGATAAGACTGTTTTTAAAAATATTTCCTTTATTATTCATGGTTTGGATCGGATTGGCTTGATTGGGGTTAATGGAACTGGAAAAACGACTCTTTTGAATGTTCTGTCTGGAAAATCTGGATTTGATGGAGATGTCAATCCTTTTTCTGCTAAATCGGGCTATAAGATTGGCTACTTAACCCAAGAACCGCACTTTGATGACGACAAAACGGTACTAGATACGGTTTTATCTAGCAATCTGCGAGAAATGCAGCTCATTCGTGAGTATGAGCTATTGCTGTCTAGCTATGATGAAAGCAATCAATCTCGTTTAGAGAAGATTATGGCTGAAATGGATGCTCTTCAAGCATGGGAAATTGAAAGTCAAGTTAAGACTGTTTTGTCGAAGCTAGGTTTGAACGACTTATCTGCTAAGGTCGGCGACCTGTCGGGTGGTTTACGACGGCGCGTGCAATTGGCGCAAGTCTTGTTAGGAGACGATGACTTATTGCTGCTTGATGAGCCGACAAACCATTTGGATATTGATAGTATCGAATGGCTGACGAATTTTTTGAAGAATTCCAAAAAAAAGGTTCTCTTCATTACCCATGACCGCTATTTTCTAGACCATGTTTCGACGCGAATTTTTGAATTGGACAGCGGAGATTTGCTTGAATATCAAGGAAATTATCAAGATTACGTCCGTTTGAAAGCAGAACAAGACGAGCGAGATGCTGCCTTTCTCCATAAAAAACAACAGCTTTATAAGCAGGAATTGTCTTGGATGCGTCGCCAGCCACAGGCTAGAGCAACCAAGCAGCAAGCTCGAATCAATCGTTTTCAAGATTTGAAAAAGGATTTGTCTGATCAAGCGACTCAGAAAGACTTAGAAATGAATTTCGAGACCAGTCGGATTGGGAAGAAAGTGATTGAATTTAAAGATGTGGACTTTGCTTATGAAGACAAGAAGATTCTTTCTCATTTCAATTTGTTAGTTCAAAATAAAGATCGGATTGGGATTGTGGGGGATAACGGTGTTGGAAAATCCACTTTGCTCAATCTGATTGCTGGGAAATTAGCACCTCAATCTGGTCAATTGATTATTGGTGAGACGGTTCGTGTGGCTTATTTCTCACAGCAAATTGAAGGGTTGGATGAGTCCAAACGCGTTATCAATTTCTTGCAGGAAGTCGCAGAAGAAGTTAAGACATCTGCGGGGACGACATCAATTGCCGAACTCTTGGAACAATTTCTCTTTCCTCGTTCCACTCATGGAACTTTGATTGAAAAATTATCCGGAGGAGAGAAAAAGCGGCTCTATCTTCTCAAGTTATTGTTGGAAAAGCCGAATGTTTTGCTGTTGGATGAGCCAACTAATGACTTAGATATCGCGACATTAACGGTGCTGGAAAATTTTTTGCAAAGCTTTGCCGGCCCAGTTATGACTGTTAGTCACGATCGGTATTTCCTTGATAAAGTAGCAGATAAGATTTTAGCTTTTGAAGAGGGAACTATCAGAGAATATTTCGGTAATTATACTGATTATCTGGATGAAAAGGCGTTTGAGCTAGAGAGCTCTGCCATTTCCCAACAACTTGAAAAGGAAAAAGTAGCTAAAGTGCGAGAGGAAAAGAAGCGCTTAAGCTACTTTGAAAAACAGGAGTGGGAGTCTATTGAGGGAGATATAGAGAAGCTTGAGGAGGACATTACAGCTATTGAGCGGGAAATGCAGGAATATGCTTCGGACTTCGGTCGGCTCGCTGAACTCCAAAAAGAGTTGGATGGCAAAAACGATTTACTTTTGGAGAAATATGAGCGCTATGAATACTTGAGCGAGTTAGTATAGACTTGACTACTGCATGTAATGTGTGTCGAGTGTGATTGCATTTTTAAACAAGGTCTATTTACAAATCCTATAAAATTTGGTATAATACCAATTAATTAAATAAGAATCCGCAAGACTAGTAGCTTAGGGGAAGTTTGACAGGGAGAAGAACCAGAGACTGAGAGTTCTTTAGATGAAAACTAGGTAAATTCACTTGCAAAGGGATTTAGAATTAAGGTCTGGAAAACCAGATGAAAACGGATGGTACCGCGTGTCAACGCTCCGCTTATGGAGTCTGACAAGCGGTTTTTTTATATTTGGAGGAATTATGTCAACCATTGAAGAACAATTAAATAAGCTTAGAGAAGAAACTCTGGCGTCGTTGAAAAAAATCTCGACTGAAAATGAAAAAGAAATGCAAAATCTACGAGTTTCTGTTCTTGGGAAAAAAGGCTCTTTAACAGAGATTTTAAAAGGCATGAAAGACGTCTCTGCCGATATGCGTCCGATTATCGGGAAGCATGTCAATGAAGCGCGTGATATTTTGACTGCTGCTTTTGAAGAATCGGCAAAGTTACTGGAAGAGCAAAAAGTTGCCAATCAGTTGGCTAGGGAATCAATAGATGTAACTCTTCCTGGTCGGAAAATTCCTGCTGGGAATCGTCATGTTCTTAGCCAAACAAGTGAAGAAATTGAAGATATTTTCATCGGGATGGGCTATCAAGTCGTAGATGGTTTTGAAGTTGAAACAGACTATTACAACTTTGAGCGGATGAATTTACCAAAAGACCACCCAGCGCGTGACATGCAGGATACTTTTTACATTACAGAAGAAATTTTGCTGCGTACTCATACAAGCCCAGTTCAAGCTCGTGCTATGGACGCTCATGATTTTTCTAAAGGACCTCTAAAAATGATCTCGCCAGGGCGTGTGTTCCGACGGGATACGGACGACGCGACGCATTCTCATCAATTTCATCAAATTGAAGGTTTGGTTGTCGGGAAAAATATTTCTATGGCAGACCTTCAAGGAACATTGCAGCTCATTGTGCAAAAAATGTTTGGAGAAGACCGCAGTATTCGTCTGCGTCCGTCTTATTTTCCATTTACAGAGCCGTCTGTTGAAGTGGATGTTTCCTGCTTCAAATGCGGTGGTCAAGGGTGCAATGTTTGCAAAAAGACTGGTTGGATTGAAATTATGGGAGCCGGGATGGTGCACCCTCGTGTTCTTGAAATGAGGGGCATTGATCCGGATGTTTATTCTGGTTTTGCCTTTGGTCTTGGGCAAGAACGTGTGGCTATGTTGCGCTACGGAATCAATGACATTCGCGGATTTTATCAAGGAGATGTTCGGTTCTCAGAACAATTTAAATAAATGCTATGTTAGTAAAAGTAAAAGAAGAACAAGCTGAAGTTCTACGAGAACTGGAAGTGCAAACTTATCAAGAAACTTTCGGCCCTTATATCAAAGTGGAAGATATGCAAGATTATTTTACTCATGAACTCTCCCTTGAGCAGATTCAGAAGGATTTGGCGCAAGCAGAGTCGGAGACCTATTTTGCACTAGATGAGAAAGAAAAGATTGTTGGCTTTCTCAAATTTAACTGGGGGCAAGCACAGACTGAGCCCGTAGAGGCAGAACACTCAATGGAGAATGCTTTTGAGGTTCATCGGATTTATGTTTTGAAACCTTATCAAGGACAGGGCTTTGGCAAGGAAATGTTTAATTTTGCCATGCAAGAAGCTACTAAACGAAAGTTTTCGTGGGTTTGGTTAGGTGTTTGGGAAAAGAATTTTAAGGCACAAAACTTTTACTTTAAATATGGTTTTAAACGTTTTAGTGAGCATGAATATGCGACTGGTGAAACGGTTGATATTGACTGGCTCATTCGGAAAGAATTAAATTAAGCGAAAAAGCACTTGGCTTGGGCACTTGTCCCAGCCTCAAAAAGAAAGGAAGTAATATGAGGCAAAATTTTTGAGCAGAAACAATAGTTCTCAAAGATTTCTATGCACTCATATAGATGAATTATGCTAGTAAGTTATAAATGGTTAAAAGAACTAGTTGACGTAACTGTTCTGAGTGAAGAATTAGCTGAAAAAATGTCAACGACAGGGATTGAAGTAGAAGGGGTCAGCTCTCCTGCTGAGGGATTGTCAAAAATTGTAGTTGGTGAAGTGATTAGCTGTGAAGATGTAGCTGAAACACATCTCCATGTCTGTCAAGTGAATGTTGGAGAAGAAGCGCTTCGACAAATCGTTTGCGGTGCTCCAAATATACGAGCAGGAATCAAGGTTATGGTAGCTCTTCCAGGAGCTCGTATTGCAGATAATTATAAGATTAAAAAAGGAAAAATCCGTGGGTTAGAATCCCTTGGAATGATTTGTTCCCTTGGAGAATTAGGCATTTCGGACTCGGTTGTTCCAAAAGAATTTTCTGACGGTATTCAAATTTTGCCAGAAGAAGCTGTACCGGGGGATTCCGTTTTTCCTTATCTTGACTTGGATGATGAAATTATTGAGCTTTCTATTACGCCGAACCGTGCAGATGCGCTTTCAATGCGTGGAGTAGCGTATGAGGTAGCAGCTATCTACGACAAGTCGGTTCATTTTAAAGATTTTCCGTTGTTGGAAACACAAGAGCAAGCTGGAGAACAACTTTCTGTTGCGATTGAAACGGACAAGGCTCCTTTTTATGCAGCACGTATTTTGGAAAATGTAACCATTGCTCCAAGTCCGCAATGGCTTCAAAATCTGCTTATGAATGCAGGGATTCGTCCTATCAACAATGTGGTAGATGTGACAAATTATATTCTACTTTACTTTGGACAACCAATGCACGCCTTTGATTTAGATACTTTTGAGGGCAATCAAATTGTGGTGCGTGAAGCGTGTGCGGGCGAAAAATTAGTAACTCTTGATGACGAAGAGCGCGAATTAGAAACGAGCGATCTTGTGATTGCGGTAGCAGATAAGCCAGTCGCTCTTGCTGGTGTCATGGGTGGAGCTGCAACGGAAATTTCTTCTCAATCAAGCCGTGTAGTGCTTGAAGCAGCAGTTTTTGACGGAACTTCCATTCGTAAGACGAGCGGACGTCTCAATCTTCGTTCAGAATCATCCTCTCGTTTTGAAAAAGGAATTAACCTAGCGACAGTAACAGAAGCTCTAGATGCTGCGGCTAGCATGATTGCAGACCTTGCAGGTGCAACGGTACAAGCCGGTATCGTCTCAGCGGGTCAAGTGGACACATCAGATGTTGAAGTTGTTTCAACATTATCAGATGTCAATCGTGTACTTGGAACGGAATTAACTTATACAGATATTGAAGATGTTTTCCGCCGTCTTGGTTTTGGTCTTACTGGCAATGCAGAGAAATTCACAGTCAGCGTACCACGCCGTCGTTGGGACATTCACATTGAAGCAGACCTTTATGAGGAAATTGCGCGTATCTATGGTTATGATAAATTACCAGCAACTCTTCCAAAAGGTGACGGAACAGCTGGTCAATTGACAGAAACCCAAAAACTTCGTCGCAAGGTTCGCACAGTAGCAGAAGGTGCTGGCCTGACAGAAGTTATCACCTATGCTTTGACTACTCCTGAAAAAGCTGTGCAATTTAGCACTAATCCAAGTAACTTGACAGAGCTGATGTGGCCGATGACAGTAGATCGCAGCGTTCTTCGTCAAAATATGGTAGCTGGCATTTTGGATACTGTTGCCTATAATGTAGCACGTAAAAATAAGGACTTAGCTCTGTATGAAATCGGAAAAGTCTTCGAGCAAACGGGGAATCCACAGGAAGAATTGCCAACTGAAATCAACAGCTTTGCCTTTGCTTTGACAGGTTTGGTTACTGAAAAGGATTTTCAAACTCCAGCTGTACCAGTTGATTTCTTTTATGCAAAAGGAATTCTGGAAGCACTTTTTGACCATCTGGGTCTAAAAGTAGAGTACACAGCGATGCAAGCATTAACTAGTATGCACCCAGGTCGTACAGCAGCTATTTCACTAGACGGACAAGTCATTGGTTTTGTCGGTCAAGTTCATCCAGTGACAGCAAAGGATTATAATATTCCAGAAACTTATGTAGCAGAAATCAACCTAACAGCTATTGAAAAAGCGATTCAACCAGCAAAACCATTTGTAGAAATTACCAAATTCCCAGCTGTAACACGTGATATAGCACTGCTTCTGAAAGCAGAAATCAGTCACAAAGAAGTCGTTGAAGCTATTGAGGCTGCTGGTGTGAAACGCTTGACAGATATCAAATTATTTGACGTCTTCTCAGGTGAAAAACTGGGACTCGGCATGAAATCAATGGCTTACACCTTAACTTTCCAAAATCCAGAGAATACTCTGGAAGATGAGGAAGTAGCTCGTTATATGGAAAAAATCCAAAATTCTCTTGAAGAAACGATTGGTGCAGAAGTGCGGTAAGACATGAAAAGCTCCTAAATTGAAGTTTAGGAGTCTTTTCTTGTAGTAATATAATGTATAATAAGGAAAAATTTTATATCGGAGGAGAAAATGACAGTTTTTACACAACTTTGGAAAGCATTTTCCAATTTACCAGAAGTGATAGCGATTGCTTTAGGTGGATCTCGCAGCGGAGTAACTTATGATGAGACTTCAGACTATGATTTATATGTTTACTGCACGAGCATTCCAGATGAAGACAGTCGGAAGTTGATTTTGACCCAATATTGTTCTTATATGGAAATAAGCAATCAATTTTGGGAATTTGAAGACGACTGTACTTTAAATAATGGTATTGATATTGATATTCTTTATCGGAACATTCGTGATTTTGCGATAGATATTGAAAATGTTGTCGAAAAGTGCCGAGCAGGAAATGGCTATACTACTTGCTTTTGGCACAATTTAAAAACCTGCAAGGTTCTTTATGATGCCAATAGAGAGTTAGGAAAATTGAAAAAGCGGTTTGACGTTCCTTTTCCTCAAAAATTAAAAGACAATATCATTTCACGAAATTTTAGTTTGTTAACCGGACATTTGCCGTCCTACGATACGCAGATTTTAAAAGCAGCAAAACGAAAAGACTTTGTCAGTGTCAATCATCGTGTAGCAGCCTTTTTAGAATCCTATTTTGACATCATTTTCGCAGTTAATGAATTGACCCACCCCGGTGAAAAGAGAATGGTGTCGTATGCAGCAGCGCATGCGAGCCTTCTTCCTAATCAATTTGAGCAATCTGTAAATACTTTACTAATGAGCACTACTGCTAGCCCTGAAATTCTTGAAAAACAATTAAAGGATATTATTGCAAATTTAGCAGAAATTTTATTATAAATTTCTCTGCCAATTGAGTTGTTGAGTACTAAAAAAAACGACCCAAGCCGTTTTTTAATGCTTTTGATTTACAACTGTAAAAGTGGTATAATGTCACATATTTTAAAGAACTATTTAAAAGGAGAGAAAAATGAATCGTCAAGTAATGGATAAAGAGCGTTTAGGGCTTTTATTGATGCGGTGATTGCTATTATTATGACCATTTTGGTATTATCACACATTGGTCGAAGTCAATCAAACAGCAGAAATTGAACAATTGAATATCAGTCGTTTGCATTGGATGAAGTGGGACATTGCAATTAAGATTTTAGGAATCATTCTTTCGTTGACGATTTTCCCAGCTGCAGAAATTTTTTCAGTGCTCATTACACTTTGTGTACTTGTCATTCCAAATCAATTTAGATTATAAATGAAGAGAGTGTTGTTCCAGCTTTTTTCTAATAAGTGAGACTTTGGGGAGGCAATTCATGGTATTACTAACTTTCCGAAAATAGGTATTTTTGAGAAAGATATAATAGATGTTCTATAGACTTTTTTAGTGGTATAATTGGTACTAAGGAGGTGCAATTATGGATAATAATATTACAAAAATCAGACTTAAGTATCCTAACGGTGAGGAACCAAATTTATGTATACCTACAGAATACAATGAGCATCATCGCTTTCTATTAGGCAGGCTAGGTTTAAAGCCATTAGTAGCAATTTGTATGAACCCATCAGCTGCTAGTAAGGAGTATAGCGATAGAACTATAAACCGCATAATTTCTGTAAGTAAGAAGATAGGTTATGACGGATGGGCTGTGGCCAACTTATATCCAGAGCGGGCAACTGATGCAAGAAACTTGAATGAATTTGATGGGTCACTTCTTGAGGAAAATGTAAAAATTGTAACTGAATTCTTGAATAAGAACCAAATAAAAGAGGTCTGGGGTGCTTGGGGAAATATTAATCATCCAGCTCTAGTAGAAGGTAAGAAACAACTCCTAACATCTTTTAAAGATAACCAAGTAGAAATGTTTACTTATGCACCTTTAACTAAGAGAGGAGAGCCGGTCCACCCTCTTAATAGAAGAACGAAGCAAGTTTTTACTGATGAAAGTAAAATATATTTAGAATTTTTGTAAGAATAAGAGAAATAATTAACTTTTGTAAAGTTTTAATTTCTAAATGAATGAATTATAAGCTTTTGAGTTCACTAGATAAAAAATTTTATAACAATGGATACAATTAAAAATAATGGAAATAGGTA